>Ga0209924_1000211_pt1 | contig 26221 bp, 29 predicted proteins | sample SalPonR1_C_D1_MG_FD_185700 | JGI IMG/M metagenome (GOLD analysis project Ga0209924, IMG submission 185700) | Salt pond soil microbial communities from South San Francisco under conditions of wetland restoration - Salt Pond MetaG R1_C_D1_MG... ...
CCGGTCGAGGTCGCGCATGCGGTCTGCGTCGACGTCTGGGACGCGCACCCCCATCGCGGTCCGGAACAGATGCATCGGGTCGTGCCTCCTCCCGCCCGGGCGAGTGCGGGCGTGCATCGTGGGTCTTTCCGCTCGGTCAGAACGTGAGGATCCGGTAGCCCTTCTCGGCGTAGCCGCGCAGGCTGGGGTGCTCTTCGAACTCGCTCAGGAGCGCCACGCCGGCCGACTCCACGCCGGACTTCGCCCCGAACGCCGCCGAGCAGAACGCGCACGCACCGGCGACGTGCTCCTTCACCGACGTCCAGAGCGCGTGGCGCTTGTGCGAGGGGTCGTCCAGGGCCGGGATCCACTTCGTGCCCGCTCCGTCGAACACGATGGCGACCTCGTCGCCGGCCTCGGCGAACTCCTTGGCCACCTCCAGGGCGTTCACGGCGCGCCCCAGATCTCCGTGCGTCTCGGTGTCGGCCAGAATCACGATCGCGATCTTGTGCATCTGCGCACCTCCATGCGCCGAGTGCACCACCGAAGCCGGGCCGAGGTCGGTCGGATTCCCGACCCGGGGTCGCGCTCGGTCCCGTGGCCGGCCCAACCGGGGTCGTTCGTCCTGCGCGCAAGTTCCGCTCGATGCGATACCTTGTCGCATGCGAACCCAACGACGCCGAACGCGAGTACGCCGCCGGGCGCGGACCGCGCCCCGATGATCGCGGAGCGGCTCCTGACCCGCCGCCTACGCGACCTGCGGTCGCAACAGCTTCGCTTGGAGCCCCACAAGCCGGGCGACCTTCCGAAGCCGACCCATCGCGGTGGCTACCTGCTCTACGCGCACGTGCCGTTCTGCCATCGCCTCTGCCCGTACTGCTCGTTCAATCGGTTCCCGTTCCAGCAGGACGCGGCGACCCGCTACTTCCATGCCATGCGCGAGGAGATGCGGATGGTCGCCGATCTGGGCTACGGCTTCTCGTCGATGTACATCGGGGGCGGCACGCCGACCGTGATTCCCGAGGAGCTCGCCCTGACGATCGACCTCGCGCGCGAGCTGTTCGACGTGGGCGAAGTGTCGACCGAGACGAACCCGAACCATCTGACCCACGAGGTCCTCGACGTGCTCGACGGCCGCGTGGACCGCCTGTCGGTCGGCGTCCAGAGCCTGGACGACGAGCTGCTGCGCCAGATGAAGCGCCGCGACGCGTACGGAACGGCCGAAGAGATCCTGGCCGGGATCGAGCTCGCCGCGGGCCGGCTGACGACGCTGAACGTCGACATGATCTTCAACCTTCCCTCGCTGACCGACGACATCCTGAAGCGCGACATCGAGACGTTGAAGGCGACCGGAGCGGACCAGGTGACGTACTATCCGCTGATGGTGTCGCCGTCGGTCGAGAAGCCGCTCGAGCGGGCCCTGGGCAAGGTCGACTACCAGCAGGAGGAGCGCCAGTACCGGTTGTTGTCGGGTGCCCTGTCGGACACCTTCCGGCCCACCTCGGCCTGGGCGTTCTCGCGCGAGGCCTCGACCATGATCGACGAGTACATCGTCGACCACGACGAGTACGTCGGCGTGGGCAGCGGCTCGTTCAGCTACCTGGGGGGCGAGCTGTACGCGAACCCGTTCAGCCTGCGGGCCTACGCCGGCGCGATCGACGAGCGCCGCCTGAGCGTGGACGCGCACATGCCTCTGAGCCGCGCCGATCGGCGTCGCTACCGGCTGATGATGGACCTGTTCGGGCTCCGTCTGGACAAGCGCGCGTTCGCCGAGCGCAACGGCGCCCCGGTGGAGCGCGCGTTGTGGGCGGAGTACCTGTTCCTGAAGGCGGCCGGCGCGTTCTCGCGGGACGACGCGGAGGCGCTGGAGCTGACCGAGACGGGGCGCTACCTGCTGGTCGTGATGATGCGCGAGTTCTTCATCGGCGTGAACGGCATCCGCGACCTCGCTCGTGCGCGGCTGCCTGAGGACGAGCGCGCCCTGTTCGAGGAGGGGATGCCGTGCAACACCCCGGCGCGCGTGCCGGCGCCGTCGGCGGCGTTCGACTGAGTCGCGAGAGAAGATCGGTCGGCGACCGCTTCGGAGCGTGGAAAAGGCCCCCTGCGACGTTCGCAGGGGGCCTCGACCGGGAGGTCTCGAGGATCAGTTGACCGTGGGGTAGCCCGCGTCGGTCCACGCGTTGTAGCCACCGCGCATGTTCTGGACGTTGTTGTAGCCCAGCGAGGTCACGTACGCCTGCGCCCAGAAGCCGCGCGTGCCGGCGGCGCAGTAGATCAGGATCGGGGTGTCGAGGTCGGAGGGCATGTCGCCGAGGAACTGGTCGAGCTCGGTGACGGGGAAGTTGACGGCGCCTTCGAGGTGGCCGTCTTCGAACTCGCCCACGGTCCGGACGTCGACGAGCACGGGCTCGACTTCGAAGATGTAGTTGGCGGCGTCTTCCACGCCGATCTGCATCCAGCCTTCCTGGCTGGCTTCGACGACGATGTCCATCATCGTTTCGGAGGCGGGGGTCGACTCGACCTGGCCGAAGGCACCGGAGGCGATGAGGCTGGCGACGAGGACGAACAGGAACTTCTTCATACGGATGTCTCCTTTCGGTAAGGGCGTCTGTGGCCCTAGAACCCGAAGAACTGGTGCTGCCCGATATCGACGATCAGGCTGCGGACGACGGTGGCGCCGAGGAAGGGAACCACGGCGGCCAGGATGGGAAGCCGGCGCAGGAACGCCGGGGCGGCGAGCAGGACGAGACCGACCAGGAAGAGCGGTCCGCCGTGACTCCAGAGGTAGGTGAAGCCCTGCTGGGCTTCCGCGGTGCCGGTGGCCAGGCCGAACAGGTAGACCACGCCCACGACCGCGCTGGCGAGACTGAGCGGCACGATGTACCGCTTCGCCCAAGGCTGACGCAGCAGCATCGCGACCGCGACGACGGTGACCATCGCCGTGAGGGGGAAGAGGACGATGAGGAGCGTCGTCCAGAGGGGACGGTTGATGTTCACCGCGAGCGCGAGGCCGGGGTAGAGGAGCGCGGCCGAGCTGCCGACGACCAGCAGGGCCGACCAGAGGAGCCGAGGTCCTTTCGCGATCCATACGAAGAAGCTCGCGACCAGCGAAAGGATCAGGCCCCACGCGCCGATCCAGATCGGGGCGGTGGGCGTGAAGGTGAAGAAGAGCCAGACGTGGGTGAAACGCCACCGGGCGGGCGACTCGGCCCACAGGGTGGCGAGGTCGAGCACGATCAGCCCGATCGTGATCAGCGCGTACGTACGGGCCTTGGGGTGCTTCGTGATCGTCGCGATCATGGTCACGAACGCCATGCCGCCGGCCAGGGCGACGAAGGCGAAGTGGAACAGCGAGGGCCAGTGCCAGAAATGCGCCGAGTTGGGAAGGCCGTAGAACTCCGTCATCGCTAGTGAGCTCCTTCCTCGATAGGCTGGCCGATCTGGCTGGTCAGGCCGAAGGCCGCGGGCGCGTTCAGGTAGTACAGGTTCGGGCCCGTGCCCTGCTCGGGGCGCAGCACGTCCACCCGGTCGGCGTTACGGATCGCGACGGACACGGCGCTGTTCGGGTCGTTCAGATCCCCGAAGCTGCGGCACAGGGTGGGGCAGGTCTCGACGCACGCCGGGAGGCGCCCCTCTTCGAGCCGGTGCCGGCAGAAGTCGCACTTGCTGACGTAGCCGCCGGGGTGCATGAAGCGCGCGTCGTACGGGCAGGCGGCGATGCAGGCCGAGCAGCCGATGCATTTCTTCGTGTCGATGTCGACGATGCCGTCCTCGGTCACGTAGCAGCAGCCGGTGGGGCAGACGGGCACGCACGGCGGGTTCTCGCAGTGCAGGCACTGCTCGGGCCGGAACTCGACGGCCAGGTCGGGGAACGTGCCGACGGTGGTGTTGCGGATCCAGAGCCGGTGGACTCCGATCGGAACGTCGTTCTCCATGGTGCAGGCGACCGAGCAGGCCGAGCACCCCACGCAGGAGGCGAGGTCGATCGCCATCGCGTACCGTTTCATACCGGGCTCCTATCGGCGACCATCTGGGCGATGGGCGGGTGCTGCGGGTCCGGAGCGCCGGGAACGATCCGCACGAAGTTGTTGCGGAGACCGGCGCCGCCGGAGATCGGATCGAGCGTGTACTGGGTCTGCAGGTGCGTGTCGGACGCACCGCGACCGTTGGCGAGGCGCATCAGCGGCGACTTGTGCCCGAACCCGTGGACGATGTAGACGCAGTCCTGACGGATCCGCTCGGTGATCAGCACCTTGACCGGACCTTCGCGGGCGCCGTCCTGGTTCTCGAGGTAGACGTACTCGCCCTGATGGAGGCCCAGCTTGTCGGCTTCCTTGGTGGCCAGCCACACCTCGTTCTCGCTCATCTGGTCCATCAGCACGGCGTTGTTATGGGTTCTGGCGAAGGTGTGCACGGGGCTCCGGCCGTAGAGGAGCCGGTAGTGATCGGCGGGCGGCTGCGCCGTCTCGGTGTAGGTCGGCATCGGATCGTGGCCGGCCTGCTCGAACCGCTCGCTGTAGATCTCGATCTTGCCCGAGGGGGTGCCCAGCGGGTTCATGTTGAACCGCTCGTAGTCCTCCCAGTAGTTCCGGCCGCGCCGGACGATCGTGCCCTGCTCGCGGATCTCCTCGAGGCTCGAGCCGATGGTGCGGAGGCGGGTGTCGAGGTACTCCTCCATGTCCTGCCAGGGGAAGAACTCGCCCAGACCCAGCTTCGTGCCCAGCTCCTTCGCGATCCACCAGCCCGGCTTCGTGTCGTACATCGCCTCGACGGCGGGGAACCGCGCGGCGATGAACGGCTGCTTGTGGCTCTGGAGCAGCAGGTCGTCGTAGCGCTCGAGGTAGGTCGCCTCGGGCAGGATGACGTCGGCCCACATCACGTGCTCCATCGGCAGCACGTCGATCGCGACGTAGAGGTCCAGGTTCCTGAGCGCCTCTTTCGTGCGCTCGACCATCGGAATCGAGTGGAACAGGTTCACGCCGTACGAGAACAGGCCCTTGATCGGGTAGGGCTCCCCCGTGATCATCGGCGGAATCATCTCTTGCACGGCCGTCGCCGAGCCGTAGAACAGTCCGCGGTCGACGGAATCGCGGAACGGCGACTCGACCTCGATGTCCGGCGTGGTGCCGCCGCAGCCGCCGGAGGCGGGCGCCAACGGCAGGTCGGGGTGCGGGAAGTCGTCGACGCTGGGGGCGTCGCAGAAGTAGTAGCCGCCCGGCTTGCCGTAGTTGCCCAGAAGCACGTTCACCAGGTAGAGCGCGCGCATGCGCTGGGTGTCGTCGCCGTACCAGACCACGTGACGTCCGACGGGAAGCACCGCGCGGGGCGCGTGTTCCGCCATCTCGCGGGCGATCCTGCGGATCGTCTCCGCGGGGATGTCGGTGATCTCGGCCGCCCACTCGGGCGTGTAGTCGGCGACGTGCTCGATTAGCCGCTCGATGCCGATCGTGTACTGCTCGGCGTACGCCGCGTCGTACAGCTCCTCGGTGATCAGTACGTTCATCCAGGCCAGCAGCAGCGCGGTGTCGGTGCCCGGCTTGACCGGCAGCCAGTCGTTCGCCTTGGCCGCGGCGGTCGAGAAGCGGGGATCGGCGACGACCAGCTTCGCGCCGCGCTTGAGCGCCAGGGCGAAGTCCTGCAGCTGGGTGTTGTGGGTGTCCTCGCCGATGTGGTGGCCGATCAGGACGATGTAGTCCGTCTCGGACCAGTCGATCTGCTCGTGACCCGAGATGCCGCGACCGAAGGTGTACTGGCTGGCGGTCTCGCGCGGGCCGGTGCAGAGGCTGACGGACGGCTTCGCGGCGTTCGGCGATCCCCACGCTCCCGGCAGGTAGGAGGCGAACCACTTGTCGCCGCTGCCGTGTCCGAAGAACGCGACCGACTCGGTGCCGTACGCGTCCTTGATCCCGTTCATCTTCTCGGTGATGTAGTCGAGCGCCTCGTCCCAGCCGGCTTCGCGGTACTCGCCGTCGCCCCGCTCGCTGCCTTCGACGCGGATCAGCGGCCGCTTGAGGCGGTCGGGATCGTACGTCTGGGTCGGAGCGCCCTGGCCGCGGGGGCAGAGCATGCCACGGGACTTGGGGTTGCCGACGTAGCCGTCGACCTTGCGGACCTTTCCGCCGGAGACGTACGCCTTGATGCCGCACTTCCAGAAGCAGTTCTCGCAGTACGAGTAGACCTCTTTGACCTGGCCGTCGTACCACTGGGGCGGCATCGGCGCGAACGGGTTCGGGATGCGATCGAGGACGGACTGCGCGCTGGCCGCCCCTCCGATCGCCGCCGCGCCCACCGTCGCGCTGGACAACTTGAGAAACGTTCTACGATCGATTCCCACGCCTGACCTCCCTGATCGATGCGTGCAGGAAACGGGTCAGCGGCCCATAGAAGCCGCTGACGTCTTTCGACGCCACGTCGCCTGCGTAGCGGTCGAACCAAGGGAACATGAAGTGCACGAGCACGTACCGGGCCGCTTCGTCGTGTCCGTCGCGGGCCAGCAGGCCGGCGGCTTCGGCGACGGCGGCCACGTGGTCGGGAAGATCGGTCCAGCCCGGGTCGGTGCCGATGCCGTGCCCTTCGAGGAACCGTCCGAGCTCGACCGCGGTGGGGCCGAGCAGCTCGCCGTCGACGGCGTAGCCGACGTAGGGCGGCGAGGAGAGGCCGGAGGCGCTGCTCACGAACAGGTCGACGTAGCTCGACTGAAGAACCCGTTCCGTCGGCGCGACGACGTCCGGCGCGTCCACGCCGAGCGCGTCCGCGACCTCCTGCACCGCTGCGGCGAAGGTTCCGGACTCGAGGTCGTGGGCGAGCGCGTCGCCAGGCGAGGCGTAGACCCCCGCCACGATCTGGAGCAGGAGCTCGACCGCGGTCCGGTCGGCCTCGACGCATGCGGCGGAACGCTGCACCGTCATCGCGGAGCCCGGGTGCAGCGAGAGCGGCGTCCATCGGGAACGATCATGTACAAACAATCACTTGTAGGCGCCCGCCCCGATAGGGACAAACGTCGTGCGGAGGGGATCAGGACCTGTTCAGCGCACCAGCCCACGCACCACGGCGGTCATGCCGGGCCGGAGCGCGTCGCGCTCGGGATCCGTGAGCGACGCATCGTCCAGTCGGACCGTCGCGGCGTAGGTGACCTCCCCCCGGACGGGTTCCGCCAGGTAGCCGATCCGCTCGACGACCCCGGCGATGGCGACGCCGGGCAGCGCGTCGACCTCGACCGTGACCTCGTCGCCCGGCTGGACCGCGACCACCTGAAGCTCGGTGAGGTTCGTGGTCCGGGCGCGCCAGCCGCTCAGGTCGGCGAGCCGGACGGCCGATCCCGAGCCTCCCGGCTCCGAGGCGCCCGGTTCGGAGCTGCCGGCACCGCCAAGCGTCTCGCCGACCTCGACGCCGATCGAGACCACCCGACCGTCGAACGGGGCTCGCAGGGTCCGCTCGCGGACGGACAGGGACGCCGTGTCGCGCGCGGCCACGGCCTGGTCTCGCTGGGCAACGGCCAACGACGCGTTCGCGCCGGCCTGCGCCAGAGCGGCGCGTGCGGCTTCGAGGTTCGCTTCGGCCTGGCCGATGCCGGCGACGGCCTGGCGCACCTGCGCCTCGGCCTGCGCGATCGTCGCTTGCGCCTGGGTGGCGGTCAATCGAAGCGCGGCTTCGGCCCCGTCGCGCTGCGCCTCGGCCATTCGCACGGCGGCGTCGGCCACCGCGATCTGGCGCTCGGCCGCCCGCTCGCCCGCTCGCGCCGCCTGCAGACGCGCCTCGGCAGCGGCCAGGGCGGCCTCGGCCTCGCTAAGGCGGGCACGCTCCCGCTCGTCGTCGAGGCGCAGCAGCGGATCGCCTGCGGCCACCTCGTCGCCTTCCTCGACGAGTCTCTCGGCCAGAATCCCCGTCCCGGCGAACGCCAGATCGGAGCTACGCAGCGGTCGCACCTCGGCTTCGGCAGAGGTCGGAACGCCGGCGACCGGTCGCGTCGCAGCGGGGTCGTCGGTCGCGGAACCGGGGCCGGACGCGGTGGAGCGGTCTTCCGACGCGCCGGCCGCCGGGCCGGGCGGGGGGTCGGCCGGATCCGGCGTGCCCGCGCTCTCGGCGATGGCGTCTGGCGACGTTCCGAACGTCAGGACGCCCTGGCTGCGAAGGACGAAGGCGGCGCCGACGGCGAGTCCCGCCCCGACGAGCACGAACAGAAGCGGCCTGATCAGTTGCACGATGCCTCCTGGTCGCCGGGCGACCGTGGTCGAGTCGGGGTCGGCCGCCACGCGGCGACACCCCCGGCGTGCGGCGTCACGGGGCACCCTCGGACAGCGCCCGGACGTCGTCCGGATCGTCGACGATGCGCTCGAGGATTCCGTCGCGCATCTGAATCACGCGGTCGACGTGACGACACATCCTGAGGTCGTGCGTCACCATGATTCCCGCCCTCCGGTCGTCGTGCACAAGCGACGCGAACGTCTGGACCACCTGGTGCGCCCGCTCGGTGTCCAGGCTGGCGGTCGGCTCGTCGGCCAGTACGACGGCGGGACGGTGGATGAGGGCCCGTGCGATCGACACGCGCTGCTTCTGCCCGCCCGAGAGCTGCGAGGGCAGGCTGCGAAGCCGGTCGGCCAGCCCCAGCTGCTCCAGCAGGTCCTTCGCCCACTGCACGCTCCCCGGCGTCGTGCGGCCGTTGAGCGACAGCATCAGCGTGACGTTCTCGAGCACGGTGAGGTAGGGGAGGAGGTTGTTCGCCTGGAAGGTGAAGCCGATGTTGCGCCGGCGAAAGCGGGTCAGCTGACGGTCGGACAGCTCGGCGATCTCCTGGTCGGCGATCCGCACCCGACCGTCGCTGGGGCGAAGAAGGCCCGCCAGCATCGCCAGCAGGCTCGTCTTGCCAGAGCCCGACGGTCCGACCAACGCCACGAACTCGCCCGGCCGCACCTCGAACGAGACGTCGTCGACGGCGTGGATCAGCTGCTCGCCCAGCGGGTAGGTCTTGCTCAGTCCCTCGGCGATCAGCGCAGGACCGCTGGCGACGCGCGGGGGTCCTGCGGCCGGAGACGGCCGTGCGGCCGACCTGCGCCCGGGCGTCACGTTCCGAGCCCCAAGGCGGTCAGCGGCTCGACGCGCAGCGCGGCCCGTAGCGCGACGAGCCCCCCGAGCGGCCCGATCACCAGAAGGCCGCCGACGGCGACCGCGACGTTCCCCGGCTGGAACACGATCGGGACGGTCGAGGGGAAGGTGGCGGCCAACGCGAGCGTGCCGAGTCCGCCGAGCGCGACCCCGACGAGATTCGTGAACACGATCTGCAGCACCGTCGCCGTGGCGACCATCAGGTTGGACGCCCCGATCGCCTTCAGCATGCCGATCTGCCCCAGCTTCTGCAGCGTCTGGATCTGGAAGAACCCGCCGACGACGAGAATCCCGATGACCAAGGTGAAACCGGTCTGGGTATCGACCGTGCTCTGTTGGGCCGCGTAGCCCGGGATGCTCTCGTACGCGGTGACGAGGTCCACCGCCCGCACCGAGCGGACCTCCTGCTCGATCCGGGCCGCGACCTCCTCGGGCGGACTGGACGGGCCTGTGCGCACGGCGACGAGGTTGAACGGGAGGCGCGACAGGTCCACCGAGGCGTCCGCCTTCGGCTTCACGCGGTCGAACGTGGCCAACGGGACCAGGATGGAGGGCGCGATCTGGTACTGCTGACCGGACGTGACGCCGACGACGCGGAGGTCGTACCGCTCGTCCACCGCTCCCTGCGTGGAACGCACGGTGATCACGTCTCCGACGGTCGCCCCGCTGCGCAGCGCCGCCTGCCGGCCGAGCACCACCTCGTTGCCGCTGGACGAGGCGAAGCCGGATCCCTCCAGCACGCGCGGGGCGCCGGGGCGACCCGGCTCCACGCCGATCAGGGACACGCGCAGTCCCGGCGCGTCCGAACCGCCAGCGTCCTCGATCACGGTCGAGGCGAACGCGATCGCTCCGACGTCGGCCACGGCTTCGACGCGGCGCACCGACGCGACGACCGAGCGGTCGAGCTGGCTGGCGGCGATCTGGAGGTCGGCGGTGTCCTGGTAGACGAGCAGGTCGCCGTCGATGCCGCCTACGAACTGCCGGTTCCCCAGCCCGAGCCCCTCGCCCAGGCCGGAGAGGAACAGGATCAGGACGGTGATCAGCGCGATCACGGCGCTGATCGAGGCGAAGCGCCCGACGTTCCGGACCATCTCCTTGACGGCCAGCGACGCGGCCAGCGATACGGTCATCCGGGCGCCTCCACTTCGGTCACCCGAGCAGTCTAGGCCGAAGCGTACCTAGTTTTCGGTAGGCAACGGCACGAAGGCGCGCCGGTCCCGGCCCGATAGACTCGCGCATGGACCATCGACCGCTCGGCCGCACCGGTGTGCACGTCTCGTCGCTGTGCTTCGGCACCATGTCGTTCGGGACCACCGCCGACGAGGCGGAATCGGCCCGGATGTACCGCGCCGCTCGCGACGCCGGCATCGATTTCTTCGACACCGCCGACGTGTACGGAGAGGGACGCTCCGAACGGATCTTGGGCGATCTGATCGCGGACGAGCGGGACGCGCTGGTGCTCGCCAGCAAGGTGCACGGCAGGACCGGCCCTGGGCCCAACGACGTCGGCCTGTCGCGACGTCACGTCACGCGCGCCGTCGAAGCCTCGCTCCGTCGCCTCGGAACCGACCGTCTGGACGTGTACTACGTGCACAAGTTCGATCCCCGGACGCCGATCGACGAGACGCTGCGGGCGCTGGACGATCTGGTTCGGCGCGGACTGGTGCTCTATCCGGCCGTCAGCAACTGGGCGGCCTGGCAGATCGCCAAGGCGCTGGGCGCGTCGGCCTCGAACGGTTGGTCACGCTTCGAGGCCGTCCAGCCGATGTACAACCTCGTCAAGCGCCAGGCCGAGGTCGAGATCCTGCCCATGGCGCTGTCGGAGGACGTGGCGGTCGTGCCGTACAGCCCGGTCGGCGGGGGGCTGCTGAGCGGCAAGTACGGCCGGGATCGCAGTCCCGAGCGCGGGCGCATCGTCGAGAACGACGCGTACGCGAAGCGCTACGGTCATCCCAGCCACCTCGAGATCGCCGATCGGTTCACGGACTATGCGCGACGGGTCGGCCAGCATCCCGTGACGCTGGCCGTCGCCTGGGTTCGGGCCCACCCCGCCGTGACGGCGCCGATCGTCGGCGCACGCGACGTCGAGCAGCTGCGGCCGGCGTTGGCGGCGGGCGCGTTCGACATGGACGAGACGATGCGCCACGAGATCTCGGCGCTCACGCCGGAGGTTCCGCCGGCCCACGACCGCCGCGAAGAGGTTCTGGACCGGTAGACGACCCGTCGCCGCAGCAGCGCGCGTTCAGTCGGCCGCGAACAGCGCCTGGGCGCGCTCGCCGGCCTCTTCGAGCCACGCGCGACGCTGCTCGAGCGAGCTCGCGATCACCGGCGTCAGGTGCAGGCGCTCGATGGTGGGGATGCCGCAGGTCGGCAGCACGAACGCTTTCCAGAACGCGTCGAGCGCGTCGCCGGCGGACGCGTCGTACGGCGCGTTGGCGGTCGTGACGAGGAGCGCGGCGCGTACGTCCAACAGGCCCTCGAAGCCGCCCCCGGCGTCGCGGCTGAAGGCGGTGCCCTCGCGGATCACGCGTTCCACCCAGCCCTTGAGGATGGCCGGGGGCTGATCGAACCAGTTGGGGTGCACCAGGACCAGGCCGTCCGCCTCTTGGATCTCGGCGGCGTGCCGCTCGACCAAGGCGTCGTCGGACCTGTGCGTCTCGATCTCCTGGGCGGTCAGGCACGGATCGAACCGCTCGTCGTACAGATCGTGGAGCACGACGTCGTGACCGCTCTCCCGCAGCGCGGCGAAGATCGACCGCGCCAGCGAGTGGTTCAGGCTGTCGGGGTTCGGATGGGCCAGAACGAGGGTGATCGTCATCGTGACTCCACCGTCATCGACGCTCCCTGGGGGGACTAGGGACGCATGTCCTCGCTCCCGCGACGGATCGCGCGGCGCCGCTTCCTACGGTCCGCCGGGGACGAAGATCCAGCGGAACGACGCGGGCGGGGCGTCGGTCGTGACGGTGACGCCGTCGCTCCCGGAGAGCACCACGAAGGCGTTCCAGCCCGGCTGGAACGCGAGGTCGAGGCGCTCGTTCGCGCACTGCTCGACGGCCGTCGCCGAATCGGGCGTGTAGACCCACGAGGCGTTCCGCGGGGGGCCGGTGTAGCTCCACAGCTCGCGCGGCACGTCGGTGTGGACGAGACGACCGACGACCTCGCCGTCCCGAAGCAGGGTGAGGTACGGCAGGAAGACGGCGTCGATCGTTCGCTCGCGCTCGCAGTCGACGGGCTCCGGCTCGAGCAGGTCTTCGCCGACCGAGCCCGGCAGCTCCAGGCGGAAGCGCCCGTCGTCGACCGAGGCGGTCGCCACGGACTCGGGCACGATTCCCTGGAGGTCGCTGCCGATACGGGCCTCGACGACGACGTCGTCCGGAGCGTCGGGAGGCAGCCGGCCGTCCAGGACGAAGCCTCCCTGCGCGCTCGCGCCGGACAGAACGAGCGCCAGGGCGAGCGCGATCACGGTTCGTAGCGTCATGGGCATGTGCACGCCTCCTTCGGGCCCGACCGTACCAGCGGTCGGCGGTCCGATCGAGCCGCGGCGGCATGCGCAGCGGTCGCCGTCGCCCACGCGAAAAGCCCCCGAGATTCGAGGGCTTGGAGAAGCGGGTCGGCCACGGCGAGCGTGGGCCCGCTGTCTTCACGGTCAGTATAGCGTCGCCCCGGTCGGCGGACGGCGATCTGGCCGACTGCCGACGACCGACGGGCCGACGGCTGCCCGCGCGCAGGCCGTGCCAGCCGCACGCGCGAAGACGGCGCTAGGCGATCCCGAAGCGCTCGCAGAACGCGCCGGTCACGCCCAACAGCGTCACGAGCAGCCCGACGCTGGCCATCAGCGCACCCAAGATCATCGTCTCGGTGCGTCCGACTCCCGCCCGCTCGGGATCGTTCGGCCCCCGAGCGAAGAAGAAGCGCACCAGCAGAACGGTCCCGACAGCCAGAAGCGCGAGTCCGATCGCCAAAAGAATCCAACACATGGTGCCCTCCTCGTCGGCGGCTCGCAGCGACGAACAGAACGTCGATAGGAGCCGCCCGGAACGGCGCTCCGCACCGTCCGGATCAGGCCCTCCCTGTCCTCAGCGTAGCGGCATCGCCGACACCACGCAAGCGGCGTCGCCGTGGCGGCGCTAGCATGGGCCCATGACCGACGCGACCGACTCCCCGACCCCCGGCCCCGACACGCCTCACGTGACGATCGAGCCGGTCGGCCCGTCGACGTGGCGTGACGTCGCCGACCTGGACGTCCACGCCTCGCAGCGTGCGTTCGTCGCCGAGCCCTCGCGCTACCTCGCTCTCTGCTGCTACGGCGACGACTGGTCGCCGCTGGCCGTCCGCGCGGACGACCGGATCGTCGGGTTCCTGATGTGGGCCGTGGATCCCGACGACGGATCGTGCTGGCTGGGCGGCATCCTCGTCGACCGGCGGCATCAGCGACGGGGCATCGGACGCCTCGCGACGCGGCGTGCGATCGAGCGGCTCCACGCTGCGCACGGATGCCGCGCGTTCGCGCTCTCCTACCTGCCCGAGAACGTCGCCGCTCGGCGAACGTACGCAGCGTTGGGGTTCGTCGAGACGGGCGAGCTCGAGGGGGACGAGGTGGTGGCGCGCCTGCAGCTGGACGACAGCTCGGAGCTGGGTCCGTCGTCGGCGTAGCCGTTCGCGCGTGAGCCGGCCGGCGTCCGGGCGCCCTCAGAAGTCGCCTTCCGCCACTTGGAACACGTGGAAGCCCAGACGGCGCCAAGCCGCGACGACGCTGGCGCGGTCCTCGAGCACCACCAGGGTGTCCTCGGGGTGGAGCCCGTGCTCGCGGACCATCTCGGTCTTGACCTCGTCGTCGTGTCGCCTGTCGTCGATGCGGCGCAAGATCAGCCGGTGGTACGGCACCGCGTGGCGCGCCAGCCACTCGATCGTCTCCTGGCGCGCGACGTCTCCCCGCCCGCTGGCGATCACCACCTCGTAGCCCTCGGCGTGCAACGCCCGCAACACCGTGATCGTGTTCTCGATCGGGAGGTCGTCGCCGCACGCCAGGAAGAACCGCGTCCAATCGGGCTCGTCACGATGGATCCAGTGCAGGCGGTGCTCGATGTCGGCCAAGGTGCCGTCGAGATCGCTGATCACGAGGCGAGGGGCGCTGCGGCGTCGGGCTCGGGACATGGTGGCGACGGCCTCCGGATGGCGGGGCGGGGGGCGCCCGCTCAGAGTCGAACGACTTCGTGGCTGCCCGGCAGCTCGAACACCTCGATCGCGGGGTGCTCCTCGCGGAACCAGCGCTCGTCGTACGTCCCGCGGAAGAGGGCCACCGGCGCGCCGTCGGCGTCCCGCGCGATCTTCGCCGAGCGGGGGGCGGGAACCGGCTCCGCCGACAGCCAACGCACCAGGCCGTGCGACTCCCGCGTGAGCTCGGTCTCGACGCCGTACTCTTCGCGCATGCGGTACTGGAACACGTCGAACTGCAGCGGACCGATCGCGCCCAGGATCGGATCCCGAGCGCCTTGGGCCGGCAGGAACACCTGCACCACGCCTTCGTCGGCCAGCTGGTCCAGGCCCTTCCGGAACGGCTTGCGCTTGTCGGCATGACGCGGCCGGACGGTCGCGAACGACTCGGGCGCGAAGCGGGGGAACGTCTCGAGCTCGACGCCGGGGCGGGTCGAGAGCACGTCGCCGATCCGGAACGCGCCCGGAACGATGAGCCCCAGCACGTCGCCGGGAGACGCCGCCTCTACCGTGACGCGCTCGCGACCGAACAGGGCGTGCGCCCTGGCCAGCTTCAGCTGCTTGCCGCTGCGAGCGTGGTGGACGTGCATGCCCCGCTCGAACCTGCCCGACACCACCCGCACGTACGCCGTCCGGTCGCGGTGGCGGGCGTCCATGTTGGCCTGCAGCTTGAACACGAACGCGGCGAAGTCGTCGTCTTCGGGCTCCAAGCGCCCGCCCCGGACGTCCAGGCCGGCAGGAGGCGGGGCGAGCTCCAGGAAGCGGCGAAGGAACGGCTCGACGCCGAAGTTCGTCAGCACGCTGCCGAAGAACACCGGCGTGATCTCGCCGGCCAGGACGCGGGCGGGATCCAGCGGCGGGAGCAGCTCCTCGACGAAGGCGACCTGCTCCTGCAGCGTCGCATGCAGGCGCTCGCCGACCAGCTCGGCGAGCCTGGGATCGTCGACGCCCGAGGTGGCGACCGGAGCGCGACGCGCGTTGCGCTCGGTGCGCTCGAACAGGTGGACCTGGCGGGTGGGCCGCTCGTACACGCCCTTGAAGTCGGGCCCGTCGCCGATCGGCCAGGTCACGGGCGAGGAGGGAAGACCCAGCGTCGTCTCGATCTCGTCGAGAAGCGCGATCGGGTCGCGCGCGGGTCGGTCCAGCTTGTTCACGAAGGTGAACACCGGCAAGCCGCGCCGCTTCGCGACCGCGAACAGCTTCTCGGTCTGCTCCTGCACGCCTCGCGCCGCGTCCAGCAGCATCACGGCCGAGTCCGCCGCCGTCAGGGTGCGGTAGGTGTCCTCGCTGAAGTCCTGGTGGCCGGGCGTGTCGAGCAGGTTCAGCACGTGCCCCTGGTAGTCGATCCTCATCGCGGCCGACGTCACCGAGATGCCGCGTTCCTGCTCCAGGCTCATCCAGTCGCTCGTGGCGTGCCGCGTGCCTTCCTTCCCGGTGACCGCGCCGGCCTCCCGCACCGCGCCGGCGTAGAGAAGGAGCTTCTCCGTGAGCGTGGTCTTGCCGGCATCGGGGTGCGAGATGATCGCGAAGGTGCGCCTGCGGGCGACGTCGGGGGAGAGGTGCGTCACGCCCCGCAACGTATCGCGCCGGCTCCCTGGGAAGGGCTCTTTGGGCGACGCCCCATCGGGACGTCCGTCTCCGGTGGCGTGCGGCGCCTCCTGGCAAGCTGAACCGAAGGAGGGCGTGTGTGAACCATCGATCGTTCGCTGCCCGTCGCATCGGTCGCCCCTGGCCCGCCGTGGGGGCGCCTGCGAGGACGCGTCGGCCGAGGTCGATGTTCGTGGCGACGATCTCGGCGACGCTCCTGGCGGCGATCGCGGCGTCCATCGGCCTGGCGCAGCCGTGCGCCGATGTCGGCGACGTCGCGGCCGCTCGCGAGGCACGTGGCCGCGTCGCCTCGGCCGGTCCGATCGTTTGGCCGGGCTGGAACGACCCCCCTCCCGTGCTGATCCGAAGCGGCGTGGCCGACTGCCTGGTGGATCATCCCGCTCCCCCTGCCGACTTCGAGCAGGTCGGCCCCGGCACGCATCGCCTTGAGGGACACCTTCTGCCGGTCCCCGCCGCGACGGCGTGGCCCGTGAACGGGCTCTGGTCGGTGGCGATCCCCGCGCAAGACGAGCTGCAGACGTTCCTGGACGAGCATCTAGGCCCCGGCGTGGTCCAGCTCGATTCGGACCTGTACACGCGCGCGATCGTGCACGAGGCGTTCCACGCGTTTCAGATGACGACGCTGGGCGGTCCCGACGCGATCCCGGCGATGGGCGCCGAGCGGCCCGGCGAGACGCTGGCGGCGCTGAGGGGCGATGCGGGCGCGGACGCGGCGCACGAAGCGATGGGAGCCGCGCTGTCCGCCGCGCTGGACGCCCGGTCACCGGCCGCGGCGTCGGCCGCGCTGACCGCCTTCGTGCAGCGTCGAGACGCCTGGTGGGCGCAGGCACCGGCCGGCGTGGCCGGCGTGGAGCGCCACCTCGAATGGCTGGAAGGCACGGCTCGCTACGCCGATGTGCTGATCGGCGTGGGCGCCGGCGGCGCGGCCGTCTCGTCCGCGGCGTGGCGCGAGCTTCGGGACCAGGTCGCGCGTCCGACCGCGATCGCTTCGGGGCTTCGGGATCGTTACGCCGCGTTCGGGGCGGCGCAGGCGTTCGTCCTGGATCGCTGGCGACCCGGATGGAAGACGCGTGCGCTCCCTGGCGAAGCGTCGTTGGACACGCTGATCCGCGCGCTGGCGAGCGATCTGGCGAGGCCGTAGCCGGGTCGGGACGCGCCGCCGTAGCGCGTCCTGCGCGTCAGGAGCTGGCCAGCGCGTCCAACGCCGCGGCCAAGCGTGCGCGCACCTCCCCGGCGATCGGCGCGAGGCGTTCACGCGTCGCTTCGTCCGCCAGCGTGAAGGCGTGCTCGGGATCGAGGATCGCCACCTCGGTCTCGCCGTCGATCTCGCGCAACGTCGCCGTGCAGGGGAGGAGCAACGCGATGTCGCGGTCCATGTCCAGCGCCTGCTTCGCGAACTGCGGGTTGCACACGCCCAGGATGTGGTGCGGCTCGTGCTCCGCGCCGAGCTTCGTCTCGAAGATCGCTTGCACGTCGATGTCCGACAGCACGCCGAACCCTTGCTCGGCCAGCGTGGCGGCGAAGCGCTCGTGGGTGGTCGGCAGGTCGGTCGGCACGATTCGTTTCAGACTGCGCATGAGAACCTCCTTCAGGTCCGAACGGTACGCCTGGAGGATACCCCCCGACGTTGGACGGATACCCCATAAGGGTATCGTGACCATCATCCCACGCCGTCCGCCGCACCGCCGTCGTGCTGGCCGACGTGCGTCCGAACTCGTACGACATCCCGATCCGTCCGTGCGTGCTGCACTGGACGTGCAAGACCGTGGCGTTCGACGCGCCGGCAGGCCGTGCGCGAGCGCGACGCCTCGAGGTGCGATGCCCTCGACCCGATCCCCGTCCATCCCGCACCGATCTGCCGGCTGCGATGCCCGGACGCCGGAAACGAGGTGACCATGGCACGAACGCATCGTCCAGGCACATCCACGGACCTCGCGCCCTTCCGCTCCGTGTCGGAGCGCCTGCTCGGAGAGACGCTGTCGCCCCGGACGGTCTGGCCCGCGGAGGAACGCCAGGACATCGTCGTCGACACGTTCGAGGACGGCGTGCTCGCGCTCGAGCTCCCGACCCGCTGCGACGGCGATCACCGCGAGATCGAGATCCAGGGCGAAGGCCGACGCCAGCCCCCCGCCCTGCCCGTCCACACTCCACCCGACCGACCGCGGCCCGGGTCGAGGCCGCGGTCCCGGCTCGAACGATGCTCGGAGGCGATTTGATGCCCGATCCGCGACAGATCGACATCCACGACGGCGACGCCACGGTGCACGGAGACCTGACGGTTCCTCCCGGCGCGAGCGGTCTGGTGGTGTTCGCGCATGGGAGCGGAAGCAGCCGTCACAGCCCGCGAAACCGCTTCGTCGCGGAGGGACTGCAAGACGGCAGCTTGGCGACGTTGCTGATGGACCTCCTCAGCGACGAGGAGGAGCGCGCCGACGTGATCGACCGGCGTCACCGCTTCGACATCGACCTGCTGGCCGGTCGGCTCGAGGCCGCCATGGACGGTCTGGCCGACGAGCCGGATGTCGCGTCGCTGCCGCTGGGTCTGTTCGGCGCCAGCACCGGCGCAGCGGCCGCGCTGGTCGCTGCCGCCCGGAGGCCGGACGCGGTGAAGGCCGTCGTGTCACGAGGGGGGCGTCCGGACCTCGCCGGCGACGCCCTGGAGAGCGTTCGTTGCGCGACCCTGCTGATCGTCGGGGGTGACGATCGGCCGGTGATCGGCATGAACGAGGAGGCGGCGGCCCGCATGCCGGTGGACGCGGAGCTCCGGATCGTTCCTGGCGCGACGCATCTGTTCGAAGAGCCAGGAGCGCTCGAGCAGGTCGTGGAGCACGCACGCGCCTGGTTCACGCGGCACCTCGTGGAGCGCGCCGGCTAGCGATCGACGGGCGCGACGCCGCGTTCCTCCGCAGGCCACCACCGTTCGATGTACGCCGAGACGGCCTGCACCTGGGCCTCGTCCCAGCCCGGCCCGACGGCCGGCATCCGCTCGCCGCCCCGTCGAACGAGCTCCTCGATGTGCTCGGGACGAAGCCGCGCGACCCCTGCGGAGCCGTCCAGGGCGGGGCCCACGCCTCCCTGGCCGGCATCGCCGTGGCACGGCGCGCAGGTCGCGACGTACAGGCGCTCTCCCTGGAGCGCCAGCTCGGCGGGAGTCTCTGCCCTGGGCGTCGGCGCCAGGTTCGCGGCCGGACCGTCGACGAACGCCATCATGCCGATCAGCACGGCGCCCGCCAGACCCGCCGTCACGAGCATCAGGATCTTGCGGCGGTCGTCGCCACTCTCGTTCTTCGGCATCGGACTCCCTCTCTCGTGCTGACGGTACACGCCCGCAGGTGTCGGGTGCGCGCGACGTTCGCCCTCCGCGGCAGCCTGACGCGCCACGATGCCGGTACGGCCTGCTCCGAGGGCGTCACGCCAACGGCCGAACCCGCCGTCGCAACACGTACGCCAGCGCCAGGCTCAGCGCGAACAGGGCCGCCGCGAGCGCCAGGTACGTCGTGTCCACCGAGATCGTGGCCTGGTCCAAGCGACCCTCGACGGACGCACCGGCCAGCACGGCGGTCGTCATCGTCAAGGCGTTGCCGAGCGCGATCCCGGCCAGGAACACCGGCACGCGGACCCGGAGCAGGCCCGCTGGCAGGTTCACCATGTCGGCGTGCAGGTACATCAGCCCGCCAGCGACGACGCTCTCGAAGCTGCGACGGCGCAGCATCCGAACGATCGACCAGCGCTCCGCCAGGCGCGCCGTCAGTGCAGCGGAGCCCATGAAGCGGCCGATGGCGTACCCCGCTGCGGCGGACAGGAGCGTGCCCACCAGCGCCAGCGCGATGCCCGGCCAGGCACCCAGTACGAAGCCCGTCGCGAGGTTGGCGACCGTGATCGGGATCAGCAGCAGCGGGCGCGCCAGGTAGAGCCCCAACAGCGCGACAGGCGCCCACGGACTGCTGGACGCCTGTTCGATCAGGCCGAGCAGGAACGGGACCGGCCCGGCGTCCGAGCGCTGGGCGCCCCACCAGAAAAGGGCGAGCACGACGGTCCATGCAGCGAGCACGATCGCGCGGAACGTCGCTCGGAACGTCCACGCTGGGCCCCTCAAGCCGACATGTCCAGCGGCGGCGAGCGTCTGCGATGCGCCTGCCGGTCCAGCACGAACGAATGGACCGTGTAGAACGCCACGTACGACAGCGAGGCGTAGAGCAGCGCGCTTCGGGCCGCGCTCGGCTCGAGGAACAGGGCCACCAGGACGGCCGCTCCCCAGACGCTCCCGAGCACGACGTGCAACATCCGCGAACGGCGCATGTGGCTGACGTAGAGGAACTTCACGTCGGCGAACACCAGCATCGACAGCCCCACGACCAGCACCGTGTTCAGCCAGGCGGGCAGGCCCAGCAGGAAGGCGTAGAACGCGAAGACGTTCCAGTACGACGGAAAGCCGACGAAGAAACCCTCGTCGCTGAGCTTGGCGCTGGTCCGCGAGAAGCCGTACGCGGAACTGAACACCAGCACGGTCACGAACAGGGTCACCGGCTCGAGCAGCATTCCCGCGTGCATCATGAACAGCACGGGCAGGAACACGTACGACACGAAGTCGACGACGTTGTCGAGCAACGCGCCGTCGATGCGCGGCGCCGTCGTGACGGTCCGGTACTTGCGCGCCAGCGTCCCGTCCGTGGCGTCGATGATCAGGGTGATCGCCATTCCGAGGAGCGCCAGGACGTACCGCTCGTCGAGGATCCACTGGATGGCCAGCACGACGAACAGCAGGGTGGACATCGTGTAGAGGTGAACGAGGTAGCCGCGGGCGGCGGAAGCGGGCATGAATCTCCTCGAGGCGAGAGGCCGTACGGATCTCGCCGGGGATGAAGGCGACGGGCCGAGGTCGAGCGTCGGTCGAACGACGTCACGATATCCGGAAACCGACCGCGGCACCGTGCGCCCGGGTCGACGATCTCGCGGCGCGGCGGTGAGCGCCGCGCAACGATCGGTCGATGACGAACCCCCTTCGTTCGACCAGCGACGGCTCCTGGCAGCTCGGGGGTGTCACTGCCGGCAGGACGCCTCCTGGCTCACGCGTCCGGAGTCGTGCGCGCGAGGGCGGGGGCGCCGTGTCGCAGGGCGTGCGTTGCCGCCCGAGCGTGCACGTGCCGCATCACGGGCGCGTCGCCGTCCGAAAGAGCGCGGCCGAAGCCACTGTGGGACCCCGCCGCCCGGTGTACGCTCTTCCCGTACGGTGCATACAAGGCGACGCCCATACGCCGCAACCACCGCCGATCCGCGCCGCGAGCCGAGAGCTTCACCGCTCACGCGTGCACGGGCCTCCGGAAGGGGAACTCCCATGACCACGTACCGCCTCCTTCGCCGCACGATCGCTGCGGCTCTTACGCTCGCATTGCTCGCAGGGGCTCCGGCATTCGCCCAGGAGGACGCGGAGTGCGCCGGTTTCGAGCGCCCCATCGTGTTCGCCGAGCTCGGGTACGACAGCGCCGACATCCTCACCAATCTGGCGCGGTTCGTCCTCGAAGAGGGCTTCGGCTGCGCCACCGACGCCATTCCCGGCGCCACCCTGCCGATCCTCCAGGGCATGATTCGTGGCGACGTCGACGTCGACATGGAGCTCTGGGTCGACAACGCTCCCGAGTTCTGGCACGAGGCGCTCGCCGAGGGCCGAGTCCGCGAGCTGAGCCACGTGTTCGACGACGCCGCACAGGGCTTCTACGTGCCGCGCTACTTGGTCGAGGGCGATGCCGACCGCGGGATCGAGCCTCTGGCCCCCGACTTGCGGGCCGTGAGCGACCTGCCGCAGTACGCCGAGCTGTTCCGCGACCCCGAGCAGCCCGACAAGGGCCGCTTCTACAACTGCGTGATCGGCTGGTACTGCGAGGGCATCAACAACGTCAAGATGGTCGTGTACGGGCTCGAGGACCACTACACCAACTTCCGGCCCGGCACCGGCATCGCGCTCGAGACCACCATGGACACCGCCTACACGCTCGGCGAGCCTTGGCTCGGCTACTACTGGGAGCCGACCGGCATCATGGGGCGCCTGGACATGCTGCGTCTCGAGGAGCCGCCCTACGATGAAGAGTGCTTCGCCCACATGAACGCCATGGCGGAGGCGGACACGCCGGAACTGGCCACCGACGCTTGCGACTACCCCGTGGTCGTCGCCGCGGTCGGCCTCGGCACGGAGTTCGCGGACACGATCCCGGCGCCGATCGAGTCGTTCCTCGACGCCTTCTACCTCCAAACCGCCACCATCAACGACATGCTCGCCTTCATGGAGGCCAACGACGCCGGCACGCAGGAGGCGGCGCTCGCTTTCATGCGCGACAGCCCCGACGTGTGGGGCGCATGGCTGGCGGACGTCGACCCGGCCGTGACCGAACGGGTGCTCGGCGCCCTTCGTTGAGGGTCGGCGCCCTTCGCCGTAGCGTCGAAGGCAGTGCCTGACCTCGTCAGGGCCCGGCGGGCCCGTCACCCGACGCACACGGGTGCCGGCTCCGCCGGGCCCGTCGTCCGGGTGATACCCTCCTGCCGGGCGTCGCACCTTGCGCGGCCGGACGCGCTTCGCGTCGCGCAGCGACCCGTTGCGACTCCTAGAAAGGTTGTTGCCATGCATGCCACGACCGCGCGAAGCCGCGTCACGGCGGCCATACCGTTCCCGGAGCTGCTCGTCGGCGGCGAAGGGGACGCCCCGCCGCCGGGCGGCGACGTGAGCTGCACCGTCGTCTTCGCCGAGAAGGTCTGGCTCAGGTGGAGCGCCCACACGCGGGGCGGGGTCGTGGCCGCGATCGAGGCCGGCACGACCGAATCGCACGGGGCGGCTCGCGCCTACCCGGCATCGGACGTCGTCGTGGGCGTGGCCTCGCGGTTCGGCGATGCGACCGCCTCGCGCATGTCGGCCGGGCCGTCGTAAGTCGCGCCGGTGCTCACGTTCCTGAACCAGCCGTTCCCGGAGGCCTGGCGCATCCCGCTGCGTGGCTGGACGAACGACGGGGTCGACTGGCTGATCGCCACCTACGGCGACGTGTTCCGCGGCATCACCGACACGATGCTGCTCCTTCTGGTGCGCGTCGAGCGCGGGCTCGCCGCCATGCCCTGGTGGCTCGTGGTGCTGCTCGTCGCCGCGCTCGTGTGGCACGCCAGCGGACGTCGCATCTGGCCTGCCGTCACGCTGTCGGGCCTGCTCGTGCTGGTCGGCACCTTCGGCCTCTGGTCAGAGATGATGACCACGCTGGCGATCATGCTCATCGCGACGCTGTTCACGATCGTCATCGGCATCCCGATCGGGATCGCGATGGCCCGCAGCGACCTCGTCAAGACGCTGCTCCGGCCACTGCTCGACGGAATGCAGACGATGCCGAGCTTCGTCTACCTTGTGCCCGTCGTCATGTTCTTCGGCTTGGGGAACGTCGCGGCCATCATCGCCACGTTCATCTACGCGGTGCCGCCCATCATCCGCCTGACCGATCTGGGCCTGCGGCTGGTAGACACCGAGGTGCTGGAGGCCGCCCATGCCTTCGGCGCCTCGGAGCGCCAGACGCTCATCTGGGTGCGGTTGCCGCTAGCGCTGCCGACGATCATGGCCGGAGTCAACCAGACGATCATGATGGCGCTGGCGATGGTCGTCCTGGCGTCGATGATCGGCGCCCGCGGACTGGGTCAGGAGGTGCTGCGCGGCCTGCAGCGAGGCGACGTCGGCCTCGGACTGGAGGCGGGCCTCGCCATCGTTTTCGTAGCCATCGTCATGGACCGCATCACCGCCGGCTACAGCCGACGCTGGGACCCCACCGCGAAGGAGCGCTGAGATGACGAATCCCGACTCGGGGACGGCGCCCGGCGGCGCGAAGCTTCACATCGAGGTCGAGAACCTCTTCAAGGTCTTCGGTCCCGACCCGCAGTCCGTCGTTCCCTTGCTGCAGGAGGGCGTCTCCAAGGACGACATCCTCGCGCGCACCGGTCACACCGTCGGGCTGCGGGACATCAGCCTGAACGTCGAGCGCGGCGAGACGTTCGTCGTGATGGGGCTCTCCGGGAGCGGCAAGTCGACGCTGGTGCGCTGCCTCAATCGACTGATCGAACCGACCACCGGAACCGTGCGCCTCGATGGCGAGGACATCCTTGCGCTCGGCCCGCGAGGCCTGCGTGACATGCGACGCCACACCATGAGCATGGTCTTCCAGCGCTTCGGCCTGTTGCCGCACCGGACGGTCCTCACCAACGTCACCTTCGGCCTGCGCGTTCAGGGCGTGGGCCTCGAGGAGCGGCGCGAGCGGGCAAGCGCCTGGATCGAGCGTGTCGGCCTCGCCGGCTATGAGCACGCCCTACCGAGCGAGCTCTCGGGTGGCATGCAGCAGCGCGTCGGCCTGGCACGAGCGCTGTGCACCGACCCCGAGGTGCTGCTGATGGACGAGGCGTTCAGCGCCCTCGATCCCCTGATCCGTCGCGAGATGCAGGGAGCGCTCGTCCGGCTGCAGGAGGAGCTGAGCAAGACGATCGTGTTCATCACGCACGACCTCGACGAGGCCCTGAGGCTCGGCGACCGGGTGGCCATCCTCAAGGACGGCTTCCTGGTACAGGTCGGCACACCGGTCGAGATCGTCACACGCCCCGCCGACGACTACGTCCGCGCCTTCGTGGAGGACGTGGACCGCTCCCGCGTGCTGCGGGCCCGCGACGCCCTGGAGTTCGCCGCCCCCCACGCCACGGCGCGGATCGACGATGCGCGCGGCCGGATCGACGCGAACGCCACCCTCGGCGAAGCGTTGGCGGTCATCGCCGACGGCGGCGGACCGGTGGCGGTCGTGGGCAGGAACGACCGGGTGCTGGGCGTGCTCGACGGCACGACCGCCCTGCGGGCGGTCACCGAACGGCCCGAGGTGGCGAACAGCTAGGAGCTCGCGCGGCGAGGGGGACGTCGGCACGCGCCCCGCGCGATCCGTCGGCCATGGAAGACGGTGGGCGCGGGCCGTCGCTGCGGAGCCCTGGCCGATGAGCGAGGCGTCACGAGCGTCGCGGGACCCCGGTCCGGACGGCCACGCGAACGGGACACGCTCGGAGTCCCGAATCGTGTCCCTCACGGCCTATCGGCATTGGTCGGGGTGACTGGATTTGAACCAGCGACCACTTGACCCCCATAGCCGCTTGATGGCGGCCCTCCACGAGAATAGCGTCCTGGACAGGCCCGACGGGAACGGGGACAGCCATCTTCTGCTCGTGTGTGCGCCTGATCGCTAGCCGGACCGGCTGATGAGAAGGCCGACATCATGCGCACTGCGGGCCTGATGGTCGCATGATCGAGTGAGTCATCAGGACAGGTCGTCACGGTGGGCCATGGCCACATGCAACATCACCAAGTGAGGCCGCCCGAGCCCTCGTCGCCGCTGCTCTCGCCGCGCTCCTGCTGGTGGCGTTCGCGCAGAACGTCGGCTCGCTCCGTCGGGCAAGCTACGACCTGCCCCAAACCGCGCTCGACGGTGAGGTGCTCGTCCCCTGTTCTTCGGCGCGACCGAAGGCGTGCAGGGGCCCTGCGGCGCCACTCTGACTGCGAGCCAAGCCGGTGAGAGCGCCCTGGCCGCCTGCTAGACCTTACGTACCTTCCGCCTCGACATCTCGCGCCAGAGCGCCCAGCTCGTAGCGTTCGACGCGAACTTCAACGGCACCCCCACGCCTGGCAGACCCCCTGGCGGCAGCCAGATGGGTTCGGCAGCGTCCGCCACGTCACACTCGCCGGGCAGGATGTACGACCTCGCCATCGACGACGGCCTCCGGCACGCGCCCGGTTCACACCCACGCGTCGTACAGCCGCCGGAGGTCCTGCTCGGCGATGATCGGCCGACTCACCTCCGCGAGCGTCTCGGGGCGCATACGGCCGGCATCGGCCGACTCCCGCCCAGCCCGCTTCGCAACCTCCAGCAGCGCCTGCCCGTCCGCGGTCGGGCCATCCTCGCTTCGGATCAGGAACGCGTAGGCCCTGACCCGAGCGCCAGCCAAGTCGACGCCCGAGTCCGCAGCGAGCTCCGCGATGATGCGCACCACGGTGTCGCAGTTCCCTCGTTCCCACCAGCCCCCGGTCACCACGAGGACGAACCGGCGCAGAGCATCGTCGGTCCGCAGTCGCCCGCGCGTCCTGCCGGCGCGGAACTCGAGCCACGGCTCGATCAACGGGCAGAGCCGGTCGATGAACGTCTGCATCCGCTCGGTCAGGGGAATGTGCACCGGCGTGGCCAGCACGAAGGTGTCGGCCGCCTTCAGCTTCGGGACGATCCCGTCCATCTCGTCGCGGATGCAGCACGCACCCGGCGTCGTGTACCAGCGA
>Ga0209924_1000215_pt1 | contig 26118 bp, 23 predicted proteins | sample SalPonR1_C_D1_MG_FD_185700 | JGI IMG/M metagenome (GOLD analysis project Ga0209924, IMG submission 185700) | Salt pond soil microbial communities from South San Francisco under conditions of wetland restoration - Salt Pond MetaG R1_C_D1_MG... ...
GAGAACTTAAATTCTCATCAAGGTTATCGCGCACCATCATATAATCATCGTCATAGTACATGACCCGCCGGCGATTTGCATCGCCGGGCACACTTTCTGCCAGCCCTCTGCGCTGAGCCAGAATGGCAATGTCACTGTGGATGTGCAGATAAAAATCACGCATGCTATTCAGCTCTGAGCCTATTAGTGATCCTAACCATTGGCTGGTAATTACATAGGTGTTGCCATCACGTGTGACGCCATCGAGGGATGTAAGTTCATTAAGCTGGGAGCGCAGGTCGGATGCACTGGACAGATGCCTCAGAAACATGAATTCACTCGTACTTTCTGATCCTGACTCTGCAAATGTCACAAATGCGACCTCATCATTTAAAGATGAAGCAATCGATGTCCAGATTTCACTGTTCCCGGCAAGGTATCTGTCTGTTTCATCATCCGGTTCTTCACCGTTCGGCGGAACAGACCGGGGTTCCTGCTGAAGAATTGAAAATGAGGCTGCATTATTCGGTATGAAACGGTCTAATCGAAACTCGCGAGGTTCTGAAGTTACTGATCTTAACAACGGGGACGGATTATCGCGTAATTGCAACTCTCCGGTTAATCGCCATGAAGCAGTGTCAGCCGGTGCGCTGTTGATGCGGAAATGAATAGGGGTGCCACCGTCGAATGAATCGTATAAATAGGGTCGGTAGGAAATTTGTGAATTTTGCATTACCCAGTTGGGGAGCGACTCTGTATTTGCGATGAACGAACCAGGCTGAATGTTTTCTACAGTGAGTGCCATTCGTTTCTCCTGTTCAAAAACAGCCCGTAACGAATTTTCAATTCCAAGGCTGGATTCTGAAAAAATCACGTAGTCACCATATGCAACAATATATAGTTCACGGTCAGAGACCTGCAGGCGTTCAATAGTGTAATTTCTGAATGAGTACCTGTTTTGTGCAAACTCACTCTGATATTGTGCTTTAAGTGCTTCAATAAGCCCCGGAATTTGGCGAATTATCCAGATGGGCTGCCATTGATTTGACTGATCTGTATAGAGGACTATGGCTTCTACTTGTGTTTGTTCAGCCGCCGCCTGATTTACACTGCTAGTTAATTGCAGGGCTGAAGGGGTAAGGTCATCCATCATCGGTATGTAAGGCCGCTCAAGCATCTGTATAATGGATTGATTCTCCTCAGGAACAATCAGAAAAGGAGCTTCAGAAGGAACAAGATCCGACCAGTGCCCCGAACTGTCTGATGAACAGGCAGACAATAAAACAATGAGTAAATAAAGTGGGGCCAGACTAAATCCGGGAAGCTTATTTAAAAAATGCACAGGGTATAATAAGTTTGTTAAGAATGGGTTAATAGCATAGCTTAATAACAAATCAGGCCATTTGTTCCTGTTGTTTTCAAGCAACAAGGTAAAAAACTTTTCTGTTAATGAGTTTTCTGAATCCCCTATTTTTAATTGCGCTGGTATCGGTAGGTATTCCCCTGCTTATATACATGCTGAATCTGCGCAAGCCAAAACGTATTCGATTTTCCACACTTGCTTTTTTTGAGTCCCTGAAAAGTACGTCACTCAGGAAAATTAAGATTAAACGATGGCTTTTGATGGCTGTTCGGATGCTGGCAGTGGCAGCCCTCGCATTCGCACTCGCCCACCCGTTTTTACCCTCAGGTTCCGGCGTGATATCAACAGGAGAGCCTGCTGTTGTTGGCATCATCATCGATAATAGCCCGAGCATGAATCAGATCGACAGGAATGGTCCCTACATTGAGCAGGCGAAAGAGATTGCATCAGATATAATCGAGCTTCAGAATTCAGACGATCGCATTGTGCTGAATGTTACTAATGGTGAATCACTCACACTTCCATACTTGACCGCATCAGCAGCCGAAAGAGAGCTGGCAGATGTTGAAACAGTAGTCTCAGGAAACTATCTGAGCCGCACAATTACACAGGCGGTTCAACAACTTAATAGTGCCAAAGAACCGAATAAGCTCCTTTACATTATCTCTGACGGGCAGGAAACTCAGATTTCAGAACTAGAGGGGCTGGAGCTGGATGAGCGTTTCAATGTTAATCTTCAATTTATAAGACTCGGGGAATCTCAATCTGCAAATGTGGGAATTGAGGATGTCAGCCTTGAAAAAGCAGAGGGTGATAATCTAATCCGATGCAAGGTTCAGAATTATGGCGATCAGCAAACGGGCACTCAGTTTCTTAATGTTTATGTGGAAGATGAGCTGCTTGCGCAGCAGGTATATGATCTTCCCGGGAGCGAATCGGAAGAGTTTGTATTTGAACTCCCGGATTCAGACGAACGATTTGTACGGGTAAAGCTGGAGATTGAAGGTGATGAATTGGTCTTCGACAATTCGTATTACGTTGCAATAGAACTGCCAGAAGAGCGCAATGTCTTGTATGTTGGCGAGAATCGAGGACAAAGCGGTGAATTCAGATCCTATCTTCGTCCGCTTCTTGAAGCTTCAGAGCAGAATAATGATCGGCTTCGATATAAGTTCGAGTCAGCTGATGAGCTGATGCCCGATCAATTTGAAGGAAAGGATGCCATTGTGCTGGACGGATTGGAAACAATACCCGATTACCTGTCGCAATCTTTAATCGAAGAGGTTCAGTCGGGAGCCGGTCTTCTATTGATTCCATCTGCTGAAGGGGATCTGCAAAATTACAACAGCGTGCTTGCGCTCAGCGATGCCGGTCGTTACAGCAGAATCATCGGAAGTTACGGTTCGTTTAACCGCTATGATCAGCTTGCACCGCCTGAGAGCGGACACCCGATACTTGATGTTATGTTCGACCGGCAAGAGGGGGAAGACCTTCGGGTGAATTTACCCGAGTTTTACTACTACTATGGGATTAATTCAGTTGAAGGACGGGCTACAGCTCCAATACTGTCAACCCGAACGGGAAATATCGTCTTCAATGAAGTAGCAGTTGGAAACGGTACACTTATTTACTCAGCCATTGGTAGTGATCCCGGATGGTCTAACTTCCCGGTAAAACCACTATTTGCACCTCTGTTTTACCGAACAGTAGAGTATCTGGCGAGTGGTGAGGATGCCGAAATAAACCGCCATGTTCTGGGTAATTCATTTGATATTATGCTATCCGAAGCGTCAACCGGATCCGTAGAGCTGGAGTCTGACGAAGAGCTGATAATTCCAACCACCCGACAAACGTTTTCCGGGTTGAACGTGTTTTATCTGAGCAGGGAGTGGAGGCCTGGCTGGAAAACAGTTCAGTTTAATGACGAAAATATTTTATTTGCTTCAAATCTGAATGCAATTGAATCAAGGTTAAAGTCGTTTAATGAACAGGAATTAACAGAACTATTAAGTACATTATTTGAAAATGTAGACGTAAGTTTTGTTGAGAACGACCCTCAGCGACGCATGGCGGGCCTTGAAACTGCATCGGTGGGAAAAGATATTTGGTATTGGTTTATTATTCTCGCAATCATTTTATTAATAACTGAGTCTTTGATTTCAAGGCACTACAAAGCTGAATCCATATCCTAATGAGTATATTAACTGAAAGTCATAGCATGTTTGTGCTCCTGCTTGCGATATTTACGCTTGCAGCTACATTTTTAGCACTTTACTCGATTGGTAATGTGATAAGACTCCGGAATGTGAGGATGAGCTGGAATTCTGGTAAAATGGCCGGGTACCCTCTCTTTTCTACTCTCTTTTTGGGTTCAGCCGGTGCGATAACTGCTGTAGCCTTTATATATGAGCTAACCCAGTATTATACTATTTTATCTTGCTACTCCTGGATGGGTGTAAGCTGGTGGATTTCTAGCTACATAGCTTCAAAAACATACATTACGGATCACGGGATCGTTAAAAACATAAATGATCCATCTCAAACGATTGCCTGGCATCAAATTTGCGACTATGTAGAGAGACCAAAATCACGAGGTTCTGATTACTTGTTTATGTATCAAAATCTGGGTGGAGAAGATGAAACGAACCGGTCAGTCACACGATTGGAACTTTTTGTGCCGGACAGAAAGGTTGATAAGTTCGAAAAGGTTGTGACGCTTAAGGTCGGCAAATACCTCTCTTCTGTCTCGAATATCCCTATAGATATTGAAACACTGAAATAACCAATTAAGACAATAACAATTTGTTAGAAGACGTCAGAAAATCTTCAATTACAAAAGAGAAGGCGATACTTGTTGGAATCTACGGGCCGGAGACTCCAAAATGGCTTGCAGGGGAATACCTGGAAGAACTGGAGCTCCTGGCTGATACAGCCGGTGCTGATTGCGAAGAAAAAATCTTACAAAATCGCCCACACCCTGATCCTTCCACCTATATCGGAAAGGGTAAACTGAATCAGCTAAAGAATCTTGTAGGAGAAACCCATTCTGACCTACTCATTTTCGATGACGATTTGACTGCAACTCAAATTCGAAATATTGAAAAAGCTACAAATACAAAGGTTCTTGATCGTAGCGGTCTTATACTGGATATTTTTGCATCTCGTGCCAAAACTGCTGCCGCTAAAACACAGGTTGAACTTGCACAGCTTCAATACTTGCTGCCCAGACTGACTCGCTTTTGGACTCACTTGTCCCGACAGAAAGGGGGTATTGGAACGAAGGGGCCCGGTGAAACCCAGATTGAGACAGATCGCCGGCTTGTTGGAGAAAGAATTTCTACGCTTAAAGAGAAGCTTGAAAAACTCGATAAACAGAGAACCACCCAGCGTAAAGGGCGTGAAGGTAACCCCAGGGTAGCATTGGTTGGGTACACTAATGCAGGGAAGTCAACATTGATGAATGCCCTTACTGATACGATGGTACTTGCAGAAAACAGATTATTTGCAACGCTCGATTCTACGGTACGTAGGCTCGAGCTTAATAACCACGATATACTTTTATCCGATACGGTTGGATTTATCAGAAAGCTTCCTCATAATCTGATTGAAAGTTTTAAATCCACGCTTGATGAGGTTCGGGAAGCAGATGTGTTGCTCCACGTGGTTGATGCGTCATCAAAATTGATTGACGATTATATAGAAGTTGTTGAAACGACGCTTGAAGAACTGGACGTTACAGGGTTGAAAAAAGTAATAGTTTTTAACAAAATAGACCTTGTGGATCCTTCCCGTCTGATGGAACTTAAAAAAGGATTTCCAGGGGCATTATTTGTTTCAGCTGAACGATCGATGGGGCTTGATAAACTTCAGAGCCGTATTGAACTGATGATTGAAGAAGATTATGAGCCGTTTTCGTACAAAGTTCCTGTGGAACATTACAAGGCTGTATCATTTTTGCATGATTCAGGCGTTGTAGAAAATGAACAATATGAAGAAAATTACGTAGTAATAGAAGGCAGTATCAAAGAGCAGGATCGGCGTCGCTTTGAATCGATGCTTGAAAAACTTGAAACAGCTTTAACCTGACCCATTTGCCGTGTTAGCAAAACATATATTAAGTAAATCATTTACTCCGCTGTTATCATCCGACAAGGTGAGTTCTGCACTCGCTAAAATGGAGGCGTGGCAAACAGCAAATATTCCGATAATAGAACCTACCACAAAAAAGGTTATTGGACAGGTTACGCTCGACATGCTTATGGAGATGCCGGACGAATCAGTGCTCCTGTCCACGGTTGATCTGGATCCTCCAATTTATGCATTTAAAAATCAGCATCTTTTTGAGGTGGCCCGTCAAATGCTCTCAAAAGAAGTCCGGTTTATTGCTGTTGTAGACAGTTCTGAAGCTTTTATCGGAATGATTGAGAAAAAAGATCTTCTGGAAGCATTTTCAGAAATGCTCAATATATCAACTCAGGGATCTGTTATATCGGTTGAAGTGGGTGAGGCAGATTACACACTTACTGAACTTGTAAATATTATTGAAGCCGAGGGCGCAAAAGTACTTGGCCTGACCGTTGAGCACTCACGGGGGGCGGATTCCGGCATTCATGTATCCATTAAATTAAATCTTGAAGACACGTCTGCAGTTGTCTCATCCCTGAAACGTCACGGCTATATAACCACCACTGAAAATCGCGATGATCTTCTCCAGGTCGACATGAGCTCAAGGGCTGATGAACTGCTTCGGTATTTGGAACTTTAACGCGTATATTTTAGAGCAACTTTCGGAACAAAATTACCGAAGTTGATATATCGTAGTAATAACTACCATTCTCTGAACAGGCAACCATATCGATTTCATGAACCGCACGTTACGTTTTGCGACCCGGATACTCATATTATTATATTTTCCGGTTGCTGCATTTGCTCAGCACGAGCCACAAACTCAAAGCACTATAATCCAGCAGGGTCTCAACCTGTTTGAAAAAGGGCTTTATTCCGAAGCTTCTGCTAAATTTCAAACAGCAATCACTGAAAACTCCGGCGAGGTTCAGGATGAGGAGCTGGCCGCATTTTTCTACGCAAGATCGCAAAGTCGCCTTGACTCTTCCCGAACTGATCAGCTTACCGATAGATATGTTCAGGAGTATCCAAAGAGTCGCTACGCGTCTGTACTGCTAAAAGAGGTCGCCGATCAGCATAAGGAACGCGGTGAACTTGATCAGGCTATAGCCCGGATGCAGGAAGCATTAAAGTATCCACAGTCGTCCGGTAAAAAAGCAGAACTATATTATATTATCGCCGAGACCGCAGCCGAAAATGGCCAAAATGAACTGGCAAGGAACACATTTCTGGAATTGTCAGATAATTTCAGGCGCTCTGACTGGTCGCCGAAAGCTTTGTATGCACGAGGCCGGCTGTATCTGGAAGACGAAGAATATGAAGACGCCTCAGCTGCTTTCGAGCTTTTGCGCGAACGGCATCCGTTTGATGAAATGACCCGAAGAATCGGTACAGCTCTCGGCGAATCATACTACCAGCAACGACGCTACAACGAGGCAATTGAAGCACTTGAAAGAGCGCTAACAACATTGGATGAAGAAAATCGATCGAAAGCAGTTTTCCTGATAGCTGAGAGCTATAATGCGCTTGATGATTATGAAAATGCCACCCGTTATTATCGACGATTTATTAATAGTGCTGATGATGCTGATCAGGAGCGGATTGCACACTACGGCCTCGGCTGGGTATATCACAAGCAGGAAATTTACCATTGGGCAGCAGATGCGTTTGGCAGAGCTGCAATCGGGGATGATGATGTTGCACGCAAAGGTCTTTATTATGAAGCTGTAAACAATAAGCTGGCCGGCCGCTACCAAAATTCACTTGATGCCTTTCGTGAATTTGGCCAGCGATTCCAGGAAGGAGAGTTTTTTGAAGAAGCTTATTACGAATGGGCGATGGCGGCTTTTGAAATTGGCTTTTACGGTGAAGCGATTGAAGCGCTGCTCCCGCTGGCCAGAAATCTGGATAATCTGCAGTATCCGGGCCGAACTCTTACTTTTCTTGGTGAAGTCTATTTTGCGAACTCAGAATATACCCGGGCACTTGAAACATTTCAGTTGGCAGAGGAGCTTACCGATGTAGATGATTCAGTGAAGCGGCAGGCTCGGTTTCAAAAGGCATGGATCCAGTATAGCAACCAGGCATACCGCCAGGCGCAGCCTGAGTTCGAAACTGTTTACAGCCAGTGGCCCAACAGCGATTTAGGAAAAGAAGCTCTGTTTTGGAGTGCAGACGCACATTTTCAGTTTCAGAATTATGGTCCGGCATCATCACAGTATGCACAGTTTATCAGGGCAGCGCCCGGGCATGAACTGATTGGGGCCGCTAAATATGCCTTGGGATGGTCATATTTTAAGATGGGTGATTATGAAAATGCGACAGGCCCGCTCATCGATTTTCTTGAGAATTATGAGCCGCCCTCAATCGCACTTTTCCCATTCGATACTGACACGAAGCTTAGAATTGGTGATGCCTTTTATGCTCAGGGAGAATACAGAGACGCACTGCAGTATTACAATGACACGATAGGAGCAGAACCCGGCGGTGATTACGCCATGTTTCAGGTAGCCAACAGCTACTATAGAATGAACCGGAATTTTGAGGCCGTGACCCAGTTCCGGCGCATGCTGAGAATTTACCCTTACAGCACTCTCAGGGAACAGGCACAGTATAATATTGCATATATCTATCTGAACACCGGAAATTACGATCAGGCCGTGGAAGAGTTCAATACTGTTATTGAGCGGTTTCCTGGCACTGAATGGGCCGCCCGTTCGCAATATAATATCGGTGACTCGTACTATAATGCCGGTGAATACGAAAGAGCCATTGAAGAGTATACGCGCGTGCTGGAAGGATATCCGGGCAGCACATATATACTTGAGGCAATAAACGGAATTCAGTTTGCACAGCTGTCGGCTGGAGAGAGCGATTCAAGTACAGATGTTCTGGAAAGTTTTCTGGATGAAAATCCTACGTCGGAAACAGCCGACAGGCTTCGTTTTCGTCAGGCAGAAAATACGCTGCAATCGGGCGATTACCAGGCTGCCGTCGCTGATTTCCGCCAATACCTGAGAATTACGAATAATCAGTCGATGATGCCGGAGGCTTATTTTAACCTCGCGGATGCCTATCAAAGAATGAATCAGCCGGATGACGCAGCGGAAGCCTATCGAACCATTATAAATGAATTTCCCCAATCGGACCGCATGGCTCCTGCCTTAGCCGAACTGGGACAAATTCAGCTTGAGCGAGAGGAATATTCGAACGCCCGCACCACATTTGAACAACTGGCTGAGACTGATCAAAGATTTAGGCAGGAAGCTTTTTTGGGAATTGGCCGTGCCGCACTGGGTTTGGGTGATACAGGATCAGCCCGGCAATATTTCGAACGGGTTCTTTCCATTAATGAAAGCAACGATGCTGCTCGTGCTGGTCTGGGTAAGGTTCTGCTGGCCGATGGACGCCCTGACGAAGCGCGCCGCCTCTTTTCGATGGTTGCAAATGAAAATAATACGGCGATAGGAGCCGAGGCACAGTACCTGCTTGCAGAATCATATCAGGTAGCAGGTGATACGGAACAAGCTCTTGAAGAGTACTCCAGGGTGCGTGTACTCTTTGAAGCATACGATATATGGGTTGCTGAAGCACAGTATAAAACGGCGGAAATTTACATTCGGGAAGGGCGCAGAGGCGATGCTCGTTCATTGCTTACATCTATCGTGGAAAATTATCCCGGAACATCTGGTGCAGAAAAAGCACGGCAACTGTTAAATCAAAATTAGTAGAACAATGGTTGAAACCGTACAGCCGACACTGGCACTTAACGGTACAATTACTCTTCCGCCTGACAAATCCATTTCTCACAGATCCGTCCTTTTTGCATCACTAGCTGATGAAGCAAGTACTATCAGGAATTATTCGACTGCTGCGGATCCTGAGAGTACGATTCAATGCATGAGACAGCTTGGAGTCAGGATTGATAAAGAGGGTCAGAATCTCGTCGTTCATGGTGTAGGCCGGAACGGATTTAGTGCACCTGATGAACCGCTAGACTGTGGCAATTCAGGAACGACGATGCGTCTTTTGAGCGGTATTGTAGCTGGTGCGGGAATCAAGGCAACACTCGTAGGTGATGACTCACTGTCGGCACGAACCATGAAGCGTATTATTGATCCCCTCAGAGAGATGGGTGCTTCAGTTGAAGCGGCGGATGATGAGTATGCACCAATTAAAATTTCACCTCATGACGGTATCCATCCAATGCGATATCCGCTGCCAATTGCGAGTGCACAGCTGAAATCGTGCGTGTTACTTGCAGGGTTATTCGGCACAACTGCTACTCAAGTTATTGAGCAAGTACCCAGCCGGGACCACACGGAGCGTTTACTTGGTCTAAATTCGGAACCTTACGGCCAGGGAAAGATTATCAGCAGCAGTATTTCTGATAAGATTCCAACGCAAAGCTATACAGTACCCGGCGACTTTTCTGCGGCGGCTTTCTGGATGGTGGGTGCTGCAATACACGATGACAGTTCTTTAAAACTCGAAAATGTGGGAATGAATCCAAGCCGCACAGCGGCACTTCATTTACTCAATGAGATGGGAGCTTCCATTAAACTCTCAAATGAGCGCATGCAGGGACCGGAACCTGTTGCCGATATGGTTATTGATTCGTCCATGCTAAAAGGAATTAATGTTGAACCTGCACTTATTCCGAACTGTATCGACGAACTTCCGATTCTCATGGTGGCACTTTGTTTCGCAGAAGGACGGTCAACAATCACGGGCGCTGAAGAACTTCGCCATAAGGAGACCGATCGCCTTTCCGCCATGTATGATATACTCACTGCAACCGGTGCCGATGTTGATTTACGTCCCGATGGAATGATCATCAATGGCAATCCGGATTTTATCCCTGAATCTGCCGAATTCGAGAGTCATCACGATCATAGAATGGCGATGGCTGCTGCAATTCTCTCATCGCGTTCAGATAAACCGTCTACCATTCTGGATGCTGAATGCACGTCTATATCTTATCCTCAATTCTGGACACATCTGCAGGACGTATCTAAATAGCGTCAGTTTTTTAGCACGTATCAACAAGCATTTCTACGTCAAACTGACAACGCCCGGTCGCTGATATTCTTTCTATGTCAATACGTCAGTGAGAGTTGTCTATCCCTTCGATTGGCACTGTGGTTGCTCATTGATTAGTAAATGATGAGAACCATGAACAATTTCAAAATGGATATAGAACAACAGCTTACATCACTGGGTCGGGAGATTCAGCAATTTGTAGAGCGTATTACTCCTTTGGATGATGCGCGTGACTTCAGTCCCGCATGCGATGTAATCGAGAGTAAAAGCTCACTCAAGATTATCGTTGATTTGCCGGGCATGGAAAAAAAGGATGTAAAAGTAACGCTGAAAGACGGCGTATTAAGAATAGAAGGCACACGTGAGCTTTATCTCGAAAATGATGAGACACTGAAAAGAGGCGAACGCGCACAGGGGGCTTTTATACGATCTTTTTCGATCCCCGCACATGCTGATTCATCATCTATAAATGCATCATTCAAAAATGGTGAGCTGACAGTAGAAATTAAAAAGAAAGGTGAGGGAGAATCAGAAGCTGATTCCATCCCTATCAACTAAAGAACATTAATAACAGCAAATAAGAAACAGGTAATATTATGGGTAAGATTATAGGAATTGATTTAGGAACAACGAACTCTTGCGTCTCCGTTATGGAAGGCAGCGAGCCCGTTGTTATTCAAAACTCTGAAGGTGGCCGTACAACTCCGTCGGTTGTGGCATTTTCTAAAGATGGAGAGAGGCTCGTAGGAGCTCCTGCCAAGCGCCAGGCGATTACGAATCCTGAGAAAACTATTTCATCGATTAAGCGATTTATGGGCCGTATGTTTGATGAGGTTGCAGAAGAGAGCAGCCAGGCATCATACAAAGTTGTCAAAGGTGACGATGGTACGGCACGCGTAAAAGTTGATGACAGACTTTATGCACCACAGGAGATATCAGCGATGATTCTGCAAAAGATGAAGCAGACAGCTGAAGAGTATCTTGGCGAAAAAGTAACGGAAGCTGTTGTAACAGTACCTGCCTATTTTAATGATGCACAGCGTAAAGCTACGCAGGAAGCCGGAAAAATCGCCGGACTTGAAATAAAAAGAATTATCAATGAGCCAACGGCTGCATCGCTGGCTTATGGACTCGATAAGAAAGAGACAGATCAGACCATCGTCGTATATGACCTTGGTGGCGGTACATTTGACGTTTCTATTCTTGAATTGGGTGACGGAGTATTTGAAGTGAAATCAACCAGCGGTGACACACACCTTGGTGGTGATGACTTTGACCAGCGCGTCATTAAATTCCTGGCTGAAGAGTTTAAAAAGGATGAAGGTATTGATCTTCGAAAAGATCCAATGGCCATGCAGCGTCTAAAAGATGCGGCAGAGAAAGCCAAGATTGAGCTTTCAAGCTCACAAAAAACCAATGTGAACCTGCCATTTATTACGGCAACAGATGCAGGGCCAAAACACCTGAACATCGATATCACGCGAGCCAAGTTTGAACAGCTCGTAGATGATCTCGTGAAGAAAACCATCAAACCTTGCGAGAAAGCGCTGAAAGACGCCGGACTCAAAAAAGGCGAAGTTGATCAGGTGATTCTTGTAGGTGGGTCAACACGAATTCCGAAGATTCAGGAAGTTGTTAAAGAGTTCTTTGGAAAAGACCCAAGTAAAGGCGTGAACCCCGATGAAGTTGTAGCCGTCGGTGCTGCAATTCAGGGCGGCGTACTTACGGGTGACGTGGATGATGTTGTACTGCTTGACGTAACACCGCTGACGCTCGGTATTGAGACCCTCGGTGGCGTAATGACGAAGCTGATTGAAGGCAACTCAACGATCCCAACCAGCAAGAAAGAAACATTCTCAACGGCTGCAGACAATCAAGGCAGCGTGGAAATTCACATCCTGCAGGGTGAACGTGCCCAGGCTCAGGATAACAGAACACTTGGCCGATTCCACCTTGATGGAATACCACCGGCACCACGTGGCGTCCCACAGATTGAAGTAACCTTTGATATTGACGCAAACGGCGTGCTGAACGTAAGTGCCAAAGACAAAGGCACCGGCAAAGAGCAAAGCATTAGAATTGAGCAGAGCTCAGGTCTCAGTGATGAGGAAGTCGAAAAAATGAAGAATGCTGCTGAAGAGCACGCGGAAGAAGACAAGCAAGTCCGCGAACGAATCGAAACGCTGAACAAAGCAGATTCATTGCTCTTCTCTACCAAGAAGCAGCTTGATGAAAACAAAGACAAGATTTCCGAAGAGAATCAAACCAAGATTCAGGAAGCTCTCGATAAGCTTGAAGAACTCCATAAAGAGGAGAAAGTGGAAGAGATTGACGATGCGATTGAGGAACTCAATAACGCATGGGCAGCCGCTTCCCAGGAAATCTATCAGGCAGCAGAAGCTGAACAGCAGGCCGGAGCACAGCCGGGAGCCGACGCACAAGACGGCGCCGCTGAAGCTGAAGGCAGCGAAGAAGACGATGCTGTTGATGCCGACTTCGAAGTCGTAGATGACGAAGACGAGAAAAAGTAAATTAAAATAAATTGGTTTGATTCGGGTTTCGTCGGATCAAAATCACTTTTAAAGCTCCATCGGACACGGTTCGGTGGAGCTTTTTTTATATGTTTAATTCCGGAACTTCATCAGTCTCTGATTTCCACCCGGCAACAGTGAGCCTTAATAAAAAGCAGTAAAATAGAAACAAGCCGATGGGAAAAAATTGTAAAGCAAAATACCAGGTTCCCGAATCGATGATGAAGTAAATGAAAATAGAGGGTGTCAAAACAAAAAAAGCAAAGAAAATCAGCCATCCATACCTTTTCTCCAGATATAGTGTACCGATTAGAACGGGAAGAAACAGAAGTATGACCGGTCCCAAAATATAGAGAGTCGCTATCCTGAAAAAACTCAGAAAAAAGAGTGAACTTGCAGAAAGCTCCCATGTTAACCAAAGCCGCAGGTTCTCAATATCAAAACTGAAAATATTCATCATACAATTTTATCGGTAAACACGTCGGTCCCTATAGTTTTTGCCAATCTTGTTTTCATTATCTATAATAGACAGAGATTTCTACAGCCTTTTATATGAAAACAAAAGCTCAACAGTACTGGCGGCAAAATCTGATTTACCTGGCTATTCTTTTGGCCATTTGGTTTATCGTGTCATACGGAGCAGGTATCCTGTTCGTGGACTGGCTGGATCAATTCCGGCTTGGAGGCTTTAAACTCGGTTTTTGGTTTGCGCAGCAGGGGTCTATCTATGTATTCGTGATTCTCATTTTTGTATATGTGTACCTGATGAATCGCCTCGACAAAAAATTTGAATTCGACGAGGAGTGACATAAATGGATATACAAGGGTGGACATTTCTGATCGTTGGGCTATCGTTTGCACTCTATCTTGGCATTGCCTACCTCGCTAGGGCAGCATCAACCGGTGACTTTTATATTGCCGGCGGAAAAGTGTCGCCGCTGGCAAACGGTATGGCCACGGCGGCCGACTGGATGTCGGCCGCATCGTTTATATCCATGGCCGGACTAATCAGCTTCATGGGTCGCGACGGATCTGTTTATTTGATGGGCTGGACGGGCGGCTATGTGCTGCTTGCACTATTGCTTGCTCCCTACCTGCGAAAGTTTGGTAAGTTTACCGTTCCCGATTTTGTGGGTGACCGCTACTACTCCAGAACGGCTCGTCTTGTGGCCGTGGTTTGCGCTGTCTTTATTTCGTTTACATATGTGGCCGGACAAATGCGGGGTGTGGGAATTGTCTTTTCGCGATTCCTTGAAGTGGACATCACGACCGGCGTGATTATCGGGATGATCATTGTCTTCTTCTACGCTGTTTTGGGGGGCATGAAAGGAATCACCTATACGCAGGTGGCTCAGTATTGCGTGCTGATATTTGCTTACCTCGTTCCTGCGATTTTTATCTCTATTCTGATGACCGGTAATGTGATCCCCCAAATTGGGTTTGGAGGAACGCTTGCTGACGGATCGGGCGAATATCTGCTCGATCGTCTCGACGGCCTGAGTACGGAGATGGGCTTTGATCCGTATACCGATGGATCCAAATCCACCATTGATGTCTTCTTTATCACGGCCGCGCTAATGGTGGGCACGGCGGGGCTTCCGCACGTGATTGTTCGCTTTTTCACGGTGCCCAAAGTGAAAGATGCGAGAATATCGGCCGGGTATGCGCTTCTGTTTATTGCGCTGCTTTACACTACGGCACCGGCTGTTGCAGGTTTTGCCCGGGCTAATCTGTTAGAAACAGTTGATAATGCTCCGTATGCTCAGGTCCCCGAGTGGTTTACAACCTGGGAAGAGACCGGCCTGATTGAGTACAACGATATTGATGGCGATGGCAATATCAACTATACCCCGGACGAGAGCACGAATGAGCTGATTATTGATCCTGATATCATGGTGCTTGCCAACCCCGAAATCGCGCAGCTTCCCAACTGGGTGATTGGTTTGGTGGCTGCCGGCGGACTTGCCGCTGCGCTCTCAACGGCAGCAGGATTGCTATTAGTGATTTCCACCTCCGTTGCCCGGGATTTGATTCGACGGACCTTTGTCCCCGACATCACCCAACAGCGAGAACTTCTGTTTGCACGAGTGGCTGCTGGAGGAGCTGTGATTGTTGCGGGTTACTTTGGGATTAATCCGCCCGGTTTTGTGGCCCAGACGGTAGCGTTTGCCTTTGGACTTGCGGCCGCCTCATTCTTCCCGGCCATTCTGCTCGGTATCTTTTCCAAACGCATGAACAAGGAAGGAGCGATTTCCGGTATGATTGTGGGCATCGTGTTTACTGCATCTTATATCATCTGGTTTGCCTTTATCAGTCCGGAGCAGAACAGTGCAGAAAACTGGCTGTTTGGCATTTCGCCTGAAGGGATCGGAACGCTTGGGATGGTATTGAATCTTGTAACTGCGCTGATTGTGAGCCGATTTACAGCTGCACCGCCGGTTGAGATCCGTGAGCTCGTGGAGACAATTCGTGTGCCAAGGGATTTGGGGAAGGATAGTGGGACCGGGGGCTGAGGACCGGAGACGGATGACCGGGAGATTTGGGTTAGATAAGAAAGTTTGATCTTTCGGTTATCGGTTATCGGTTATCGGTTATCTCCCTTCTTCAATCGACATTCCTTGTTCAATATTCTTTATTCCAAACCCGTCACCGGTCTTCCGTCTTCGGTCAATATTTTTGAGCTCCTAAACCCTTTTCAGCTCCCTGAGCACTGAGAATTGAGCCTTGCTACAATCCAGACGCTGTCAGAAACCCGGAAAAGCGCCGGGAATGCTGACAGGTCTCACTGAACCTTGATTCCAATTTCCCTATCTTCCACCCATGAATATTCTCGGAATTGAATCATCTTGTGACGACACGGCGGCGGCTGTTTTGTCTGACGGCAAAATCCTGTCCAATATTATTGCGTCTCAAACCGTGCATGAACAGTTTGGCGGCGTGGTGCCGGAGCTTGCCTCTCGGGCCCATAACAAGACAATCTGGGCAACGGTGGACCAGGCACTTGAGTCCTCGGGATTGACGATAGAGGAGCTTGATGCCGTTGCCGTGGCCCGAGGTCCCGGGTTGATGGGATCATTGCTGGTGGGTCTGGGTTTTGCAAAAGGGCTGAGCCTGTCGTGGAATAAACCGCTCATTGGAGTGAATCATATCGACGCTCATATGTACGCCAACTTTATCGAACATGAGGAAGCGTTCCCGTTTGTGGCGCTGATCGTGTCGGGCGGGCACACACGGCTGGTTCATGTGACGGAACCGTTCAATCATACCGTGCTCGGAAAAACGCGGGACGATGCAGCCGGCGAGGCGTTTGACAAAATTGGTAAGATGCTGAACCTCCCATATCCCGCCGGGCCGTTTGTAGATAAACACGCCAAATCAGGCAATCCGGAGTTTGTCGATTTCCCACGAGCCATGATTAACAAAGGGCTTGATTTCAGCTTTTCGGGGCTCAAAACGAGCGTGCTCTACCATCTTCAAGAACAGAATGATAGTTACATTAATGAACACCTCAACGATTTGTGTGCAAGTGTGTCGGCGGCGATCAGCGATGTTCTGGTGACCAAACTGCGACGCGCCATCCGAAAAACAGGAGTGAATCATGTGATGGTGGCCGGCGGCGTCTCAGCAAATTCAATGCTGCGCGAAAACGTACAGGCAATGGCAGAAAAAGAGGGTGTCAACCTGATGATCCCGGCAATGGAGTACTGTACCGATAACGCCGCCATGATCGCCAAAACCGGTGAGATGAAAGCACGATTGGGTCAATTTGACGGACTGGAGCTGAAGCCGTTCGCGAGCATGCCTGCCTAAACCTCTTCAGCCGGGCCTTGTTCGCCAGCTGGCGGCTTTTACGGATGAGGTAATTTGCATGAATAAATTTTCTACTCCCAAATTTCCAAGAGTCCGCCTTCCTTCCCCAATAGTGGATCCCGGGAAGGGAGAGGAACTGCTTTAATATTTTCAATAGCCTCAGGACGATCATCCGGTTCACCCCTGAGTAAATCGTAGCTGCTGCCATTTGGATAAGCGCCAACAACCCCCAAATTTTCACTGCTCAGATTTTTATGGCCCACGCCGGCCGGAATCACAATGATATCACCCGCCTCAACATCCAGCTTTTCTCCCTGTTCGCCGCCAAGGTGTAGTTTGGCCTTCCCTGAGTAAATTCCCAGAACCTCATGTGATGTGCTGTGGTAATGGTGAAACGGGTAAACGCCATTTCTCCAGGAATTTGTCCAGTTGTTATTCGCGAAGGTACGTTCCAGCCATTCGGCGCCCGCGTTGCCTCGGTCCGAAAAAGCACGGCGATATAGCAGCAACGGTAAGTTACTGTTGGGGATGGAACCGTCGTCTTCAAAGTAGAATGTCTCCGGTGTCATAAGAGTAAATTCTTTATGTGAATCTTAAAACTTACTTTCATTTTATAAACGAACGTTTGGTGAATGTCATTTCATTACCGGCTGTATTATAGATTCAGAGGTTATACCACTAGCGGCTTGTGACAATAACTTAGCCAGGCTAATACATCAGTCCAGACTGAGCCTGCTTTGGAAATATATACGGGGACCGACCACTTGTGTTAAAATAGTGGGATTTGGCGGATCAACTTAGGCCCCCGGGTTACTTAAATAGTTTCCCGGCAACCTTTTCAAGAAAATGACCCATACCGTAATACTCTTTTTGGATGATCTTTTCTACGACGATTTTGCGCTCAGATGACTTGCCATCCGTGGTATTACGTTTTTGAGCGTAGGCCCAATCACCTTCGACTTTAAAATTGCAATAATCCGGGTGGTTTTTAACCAGCAACTCATACACCTTTCTCACTTGCGGTGTCTCTCTTTCTTCTTTCGGCATATCCTTTACAAACTTTGAGTCCCTGAGACCAGGCGATTGGCTGTAAGTCCAGTCCAAGTCATCAAAGATGATCCAGCCACCGGGCTTAAGTAAAAGATGCACCAAATAAAATGCGAATCCATCAACAAACCAATTATGTGCACCATCTAGATAACAAAGATCAAATGTCGGTTGAGATTCCTGTTCAAGAAACTTCATGAGCCGCCATGTATAAGATGTTGGTTCGTAATAAACAGTTACCCGCTCAGATTCACCAACATTATTTAGAAGTGTTTCGATGTTCGGTTTTCTTTGACGTGCTTCTTCTTTGTCTATTGTAATAATTGAACCCTCACCATTACGACTTAGAGCCGCCGCCATGTAGGATGTTGAAACCCCGTGTCCAAAGCCAAGTTCAAGGATATTCCTGACTTGATGTTTTTCGATGAAAGAAGTTAGGGTCACTGCCTGCTCCAGAGTCATATTTGGAGTATCTCCAACGATCTGTTTTACTTCGCGGTTATTCATTTTACTACTTAAAATTTAACGGTTTAGCGAACACTGGCAGACAAAGTGAATAAACAAGATGATATCTGCAAGAGCAAAGACTTTTAATAAGGCTATAAGAGGTAAAATCCGGTTGAAACACCAGGGAGTTGCGGGTGCACTCTAACGGCAGTGTGAGAAATGTGGTTTTATCTACGCCATATTTACAATAGTAGGGGCAAAACCTTCGGAATGGCTTACAGCCGGTACTGAAACACTTCCTCCAGCCCCACGCCAAACGCATCAGCGATTTTAAATGCCAGTTCAAGCGATGGGGAATATTTTGCGGCTTCTATAGCATTTATTGTCTGGCGGGTTGCACCTACCTTTTCAGCAAGTTCAGCCTGCGTCATTTCGTCGGCATGAAAGCGTAGCGATTTAATATTGTTTGATATGTGATGGCTGCTCATGGCGTCCTTACATTTTCTGATAAAAATAAATCTGGGTCGCCCGATTCGTTATACTTGCGGCAAAAAGTGTTCCTACCAGCACATGAATGACATTAATAAGATTAAGTGCCAGCCCGGCTTTCTCAAATATTTGTCCCAAAATTAGCTGTGACAGAATAAGTGTGATCAACACTCCCATCAGGTAGTAAGCGTTCCGGTAGCCTTTACCCGCAATTAATTCGTCGCGTTCGTCTTTCTCTACTTTATCTTTACCGCGAAAGATGCCAATCGCAAGTTCTATTACGAACGCGAACAAAAATATTTTGATAAAAAGAGATGAGAGATCGGACTCAATGTTGGCTAAGTTATCCGGCAGTCCGTAAACGGTTATCCCATAAAATCCCAGGATAGCAGCGGATGATAGAAGAGAGGTCCAGGCGTATATTTCTTGTTTTGACATGATAAAGTGAATGAGTTAAGTGTCAAAAGTTTTATACGAAATGTAAAATAAATGTTACACTTGTTTTTAAAAAAAGTAGACTTTTTATAACAATAATTCTCTCATTATACCTATCCAATATCGATAGATAATTGTTTGACCATCTATAAAATTAGTTCTTTGGGAAATCATGCAGGCAGAAAAAAATTCAACGACTATTGGACATTTCCTTGTTCATTTTGTCTTAATGCCCCTAAGGAATACCTTCGGCAAAATATTATGACTGTGAAATAATTGGCGCGGTCACGTAACCTCTGCTACCTTTTATCAATGATCTGCCATTTTTAACGCTTGATAAAAAGTTACCGGCCGCTCATTTTTTGAACGCGAAGCGATATGATAAAAGGTCCCTGCAGATTTTACAGCTCCCTTTACCACCAATTCTTTCGATGTCGTAATAGCAGTGCTGTTAAAAATGTATGCTAGCTCAAAAATGGTATAGCATAGACCCTTGATTAAAGAGTCCAAAGCGATGCGGACTTTTGAAATCTCTCCCTGGGGGGGGCTCCACCAGTCAGATGGCAAGGGGTGTCCATTCAAAAGTACGGGGAAAGACGTCATTATGGGCTAAGGTTAGAAACATTGCAGTCATTGAGGAGTCAGCTCCGACGAACTCATCAAATGACACGAAAAGCCCATTATGTAGCAGCTAAATCACACCCTTTGGGGCATTCATCAGAATATACACGCAGTCATACTCAAATTTCAGGCGCTCATCGTGTTTTAATTCGGTGAGGCAGTATTTGAGGATAAATTACTGATGAGCACAATGCTTATTAACACTTAAACAACTGTCATTATGAAAACTCTAAAACTATTAACGACACTCATTATAGTACTATTTGCAACTAACGCAACAGCTCAGGATCAGGCGTCAAGGTTTAGTTTTGAACTGAATGGAGGGCCATCTTTCGCGCTTCAGGAACTAGGTGATACAGATCTCAAAACCGGCGGTGGATTTGAAGGATTGCTTCACTACCGCTTCATGCCGCATCTCGGGGCCTATGCCGGATGGGGATGGAATAAGTTCGCCTCTAACGAGACGTTCGAAGGAGCCGATGTCGATTTTGAAGAGACCGGATATGTTTTTGGTCTGCAGTTTAAACATCCCATCAATCAGTCGTCACTGAGCTGGTATGTGAGGGGCGGCGGCCTTTACAATCATATCGAAGTGGAAAATACAGATGGGGATATCATCGAGGATACAGGCCATGGTCTGGGATTCCACGCGGGGACCGGTCTCCATATTCAGCTATCAAACAAATGGAGCATTATACCGTCTGTCACATTTCACTCACTCTCAAGGGATCTGAACAGTGATGGAATCAACACAACACTTGATCTGATCTACCTGAGCGGCCGGGTCGGTATTCTGAAAACCTTCTAGCATCGATTCATCGGTAAGTTGTCGTATGCGAGTCATCGGATGAGTCATCATTGAATACTATATTGATCTGTCATAACTCGATTTTTCAAAAAACTCATCCGATGACTATTCAACATTTCATCAATGAAGATGCCGGGTTCAGTCCCGGTCTTTTTTTGATCTTAACAATAACCTTGCATATTTCAGTGTATGTCGCTGAAAGTGCGACAAGAGGATAAGATGAAGAATATAGAGATGGCCCTGAATAACGTACACAAGCTGATACCTTTTCGGAACCTGTTCAAACTTGTGGTTGGTTTTGCCGTGTTAGTTCAGATCATTGTCATATCCGTCAATCACATCACCGGATTCTATGAGTTGAGCAGTGTCTCACACTTTCTGTTTCGCCTTGGGCGCGGATCACTACTCAGCATCGTTGCCGGATTCGCGATTGTTTACCCGAACCTGTTTGTGATTCGATATTTGAATGACAGACTAGGATGGCAGGCGCATATTTTTTACAGGCTGCTGATTCAGCTGTTTCTCACAGCCCTGATCGGGGCTGTTATTGCCGTCGGGTTTACGACGTTATCCCATCTAATAAATCCATATCGCGATGGCCTGCTCATAACTCTCGGATACAACACCATGATTTTCATGGTTTGCAATGTCATCCTGATGATTATTCTGGAGGCATGGATCTTTTTCATTGAGGGTACTGAGTCGAAGGAGAGATCAAAAGAGCTGGAAGGAGAGGTGATAGGACTAAGGTTCGAAATGCTCAAAAAGCAGATCGATTCGCACTTTCTGTTTAACAGCCTGAATGTTTTGTCTGGCCTTGTAGAGAAGGATCCCGGCCTTGCACAAGATTTTATTGATGAATTCTCAAGCCTCTACAGGTATGTTCTGGAAAGTATAGATAAAAGAGTTGTTACCGTCCGTGATGAGATTGAATTTGCCCGGAGCTACCTGTATTTGCAGCAGTCCAGGTACGGAAAAGGGCTCCGTTTTTCCATAGACCTGAACTCTGAGGTGCTTTATGCGTACATTCCACCACTATCGCTTCAGGTCGTTCTTGAAAATGCTTGTAAACACAACATCGTGAGCAGTGAACGGCCGTTAATGATTACCATATCTGGAGAAGGAGAGTCATTGATCGTGCAAAATAACATACAGTTGAAGCCGACGTATTCCAGGCGATCGAAAACCGGCCAGTCCAACCTGGTAAAAAGGTACCGGCTTTTGGGAAATTTCAAGCCCACATTTCACGTCGGCACCACACACTACACCGCGAAACTGCCAATTATTTATGAGGAGGAGTGATGGATGTCCTGATTATTGAGGATGAAGAGGTTGCAGCAGAGCGGCTGGAATCCATGCTTACCGACATTGATCCCGAGGTGAATGTACTGGCAAAGCCCGGTTCTGTGAAGGAGGCCGTCTCATGGCTGAGAGTGCACACGGCTGATCTCATATTTGTTGATATTCAGCTATCCGACGGATTAAGCTTCGCCATTTTTGATGAGATTCCTGTTTCTACTCCGCTGATTTTTACAACGGCTTACGACCAGTACGCCATACAGGCATTCAAGCACAACAGTATCTCGTACCTTCTGAAACCCATTCGCAAAAAAGAGCTGGCAGAAAGCCTGGGAAAATTCAGGCGTTTAAAAACAGCATTTGGGATAGATTTTGGTGAGCTACGATCGGTTTACCAATACGGAAAGAAAGAGTATAAAAAACGATTTTTGGTCAGTATAGGCGAAAAGCTAAAAAAGGTAGAGGTTGAAAAAATTGCCTACTTCTACGCCATGGAAAAAAGCGTCTTTTTCAAAACGTTTGATAACAAAACCCTGTCGGTGGATCAGTCGCTTGATGCGCTGGAAGAAGAGCTGGATCCTGACCAGTTTTTCCGAATCAACAGGAAATATATCGTCAATTTGGATTCCATCGAGGAAATGGTGCTTTGGTCAAGGAGCCGCATCAAGCTCTTCCTTACACCCGGTGTTGCGAAAGACGAAGATACCGTTGTCAGCATCAGCCGCTCATCCGACTTCAAAAAATGGATGAATAGTTGAGGCTCAATTACAATTTATAATTTGATCATATGAAGGTATTTAGTCGTCATAAAATTTGGTGGGTTTTAATTATCATATTCACAATTGTGGTGTCCTGGGCTACATCGAAAAGTCCGGATGTTATGAATATGCTCTTCAGCACTATTGGACATCTGGCATTTTCACTCATTGCATCGCTGATCCCGTTGGTGTTCTATTGGATCATCAAAAAACCAATGACAACGGAACAGTATATGTCGACATTTACGGTCGCCTGGCTGATATTGGCGGTAGCTAATTTGTCGGTTATGTGAATGTGGGTGTAGATTGTTTGATATGTGATGGCTGCCCATTGCGTCCTTACATTTACTGATCTCACTCACATGTTTCTTCATCTGCTGTTCACAGGGTTTATCTAATCTGAGATAGAGATAATCAATTGACTTTCAGTTGTTTATCCACTTTTCATAATCAAGAACAGGAGTTGCTATGAAACGACTGATCTACCTGATTCCGGTGATGTTTCTATTATCTGCGGTTATGGAAGCGGGGACTAATGAGATCACAGGCCAGCAGCAAGATGAACGAGCTGTAGCAGATACAGTGACGTTTCAACAAGGCAAAATTCTCATCGAACAGAACTGTTACAGTTGCCATACGCCCGAAATGACGGGCCGGCAGCGTCTCGCTCCACCCATTCAGATGGTGAAAATGCACTATATGAGAGATTACGAAACAAAAGAGGCGTTTGTTGATGCCATTGCTGACTGGGTAAGCGAACCAAATAAAGATAAAAGCATCATGCCCGGTGCGCTGAATCGTTTTGGGCTTATGGCGCCGATAGCCATTTCAGAAGAGGACGTAAGGCTGATAGCCGACTATCTGTATGAAGTTGATCTACCGGATTTCCGAGGTCATGGCATGAGACATATGAAGCATGGAGGAGGAAATTAAAGCCTCTCAGATATCAGAAAAAAGGATCTACAGAGAGTTATGTATCAGCTATCAAAATAGTGCCTGGGCTCTGTCGAAAGCTGGCTGTAAACGGCGTGTTTAAAATCCATGGCGTTGGCAATCCGGCGGAATTTCGTTTGACGGATACCGATTCCAAAGAGGGTGATCCGACCCGTGCCCAAGTACTTATCCGTTTTACTTTGCCAGCAGATAATGTTATCAACCTTTTGGAGTGGGATTTCCCTGTATCGGATATAGAAGAAGCCGTATTTAGAAATGATGCGCTTGTTTGTAAGAAGGTACTCAAAGTAAAATGATTTGAAGGCTCCGGTTAGTGTCAAAATAAAACAGAACCAAAATCCTACTCCATAAGCGCCAATAGAAAATAAAAGTATAAGGATAGCAAATGGCACAATTGCTATTGCCATGTGAGGCTTCGACCGTGTGATAACGGTTTCATCTTCGTCTAATATTTTATTTCTCCATGTCATGGCTTATAAATACAGAATCTGTATAAAAAGATCTATTGTATTGGGAGATTCTAAATTAATAAATCTTTATAGAGGGACTCATCCACTGTTTACGTCTCTGTCGTCGTAATAACATTCTGGATCCATTTCCAGGGAGAATGATGTTGCTGAAATAGACAGCACAAGTCAAAAAAAAGACGCTCTATTAAATGAAGCGTCTTTATTCAACACGATTAATATTTGATTAAAAAGAGTTACTGTTACTCACTGAATTCAAGTGGTGCTTTCATTTTGTGACCGACAATTTCGCAGAGGTGAGAACGACAGACGAATGTTCAGACATAGAATTGTAATAATCCACAAATTTGTTGGTCTCAGTTGCTTCATATGAATCAAGATTTTGAGCCCACCGGTAAGCAATAGGTTGATAATACAGTTCTGCGTTAATCTGAAACGGCCCATTCACATCCTGCAGTTTTACCCGATACCTTACACGGTCACTGCCGCCGGTAAAATTATTATCACTATCAGCTGCCCCTTTTACGGCAATATCTTTATTGGCAGTGACTTTATCGAAACCTTTTGGCAGAATCCGATTGTCTTTAATATATCGAATGGCAGTAAGCAGTCCGGTCGTTACCTGGTCCTGAGGATCTACAAGTATTGCTTCGTAAATCTGCACCTGATCTTCTCCTGTGATTTCACTGTAGTGCTGTTCATAGTTGCTGCCGGCTTGGTCATTATCATTTCCTGTGATTGAGCCATCAGGCATAACCGCACCGGATTCAAATACAATATCATCATTCTGATCTGTTACTGAGAAACGAATCCAAACGCGCCTGGAGGGATAGGCAGTTGGCAGTTTATGACCGGCAAGATTTTCAATGCTCACATCAGCAATCAGTTCGTTACCAGATACTTCTGCATTAGAAATAGAAATATAGGCCGATTTAGTTTGAAGATGTTTGATGGTTCGGTTGATAGCGGCGTCCATCTCCTGTGGCAAAGCCTTAACTCCTAATTCATCCCGATATCGATTAAGCATACTCTGCATAAAGAAGTTGCCTCCTCTGAAGGAGTGTTGTGAAACTTCCTGCCGTGGTTCTCCCCAAACGGAAGCGATTGGCGTACTTCCCTCTACTTCCGGCATATGGCAAGATTGACAGCTCTGGTCATTCACAAAACTGCTGTGTCTCCATTCAAGATAGGGAACCTGTTCGGGCAGTTCACCGATCACTTCTCCGCCCGGGCCCAGTGTATGTGTATAAAGCGTATGACATGTAGCACAGAGCTCTGATTCTATTAAATGCTTTGATTCTACCTGCTGGAAACCAGAGGATGAGTGCATAATTTTTGATCGTCCCTGATCGACAGGGTAGGGACCGTAAATGTCACGTTTGCCCATCGGTTTTTCGGTATCTATTAGGAATCCGCCGACAAAGCTTTCACGCTCTCCAAAATTATCATCTTTTATCTGATGGCAAGTGGTACAGGATACTCCGTCTACCGCCAGCATGTTTTGTTGAGTGACAGCTTGATTTGCCGGAAGATTGGCAAAAACCTGACTCATCTGTCCCTGAGATTTCGCCTGGTAATGAGCCATCGGCATATGGCAGGTCGAGCACTCATCTTCAATTACAGCCTGAGATTCGGGATGATCCATCACTTCTCTTCGTACGGCTGCATGCCAATAGGGATCGCGGGCAGAGTTAGCCATCATGCTGGTACGCCAATCGATTCCAAATGAAATGTCTTCGCCGGCTGGCGAAACTAAATTGTTATGACAGTTCATACAGTTATCAGCCGTAGAAAAAAGCATTTTTTGTGCCGTGTTTAGATCCATACCATGAATTTGAGGCACGGGATCAGGATTCTCGGCTCGATAGTTATTTATGACTATGCTTAAACCAATTGTCAAAATCGGAAGCGAAATAATGATCATCAGGTTTTTATACATTTC
>Ga0209924_1000219_pt1 | contig 25889 bp, 21 predicted proteins | sample SalPonR1_C_D1_MG_FD_185700 | JGI IMG/M metagenome (GOLD analysis project Ga0209924, IMG submission 185700) | Salt pond soil microbial communities from South San Francisco under conditions of wetland restoration - Salt Pond MetaG R1_C_D1_MG... ...
CGAAAGCTTTCGGGATGAGTTTTTCGAAAAATCGAGTCGTATCGGATCAATACATCATTCATGGATGACTCATCCGATGACTCGCTAACGGCATCTCACCATTGACATGACATTAGTAAAGTATCTGCACTTATTTTCGGCTGTTCAAACCACTCTGAACTACTCAAGTCTGAGTTCGGTTTGTCTGCATACCGGTTGCGTGGGTTGAATGTGGTTGGTAAAGAATGAAATTTTAATGAAAGGTAAGATCAATATTTATTCATGAATAATGACTTGGAAGTAGCTTTAAAAGCGGCCCGTGCAGGCGTCGAAACAGTAAAAGATTTTCGGAATAAAGCTCTGAATATTAAACAAAAAGGGTTTCATGATTTAGTGACAGATGCGGATTTAGCTGCTGAGAAGACGATACTGGGCATTATTCTTGATAACTTTCCGGCAGATGCAGTCCTTGCCGAGGAAACTGCGGATAATGATTCACTCAATGACGAGCGAACCTGGATTGTAGATCCGATAGATGGCACCACCAATTTTGCACATGGGTTTCCAATCTATTGTGTATCAGTTGCTTTATGGGAAAACCGTGAGCCTAAAGCAGCTGTCGTAATTGAAATAAACCGTAATGAAGAATTTACAGCCGTAAAGGGAGAGGGAGCCTGGTTAAATGGCGAAAAGATATCCGTTTCAAAAAAAGATAACCATAAGCATGCGTTTATAGCTACCGGATTCCCGTATAATGATCTTACCCTTGTGGATTCGTATTTAAAACTTTTCAGACATTTAATGCATCAATTGCAGGGGATACGCCGCCCGGGTGCTGCATCATACGATTTATGCTGCGTTGCATGCGGACGTTTTGATGGGTTCTACGAATATTCACTTCACGCCTGGGATGTAGCCGCTGCTGCACTAATTATTCAGGAAGCAGGGGGGAAGGTAACAAATTGGGAAGGCGGCAAGGACTGGCTATTTGGAGAACGGCTTTTGGCTGGTAATCCGAGTATACATTCGTACCTGCTCGAACAGATAGAATCTTTCTTTGACACCAGTCAGCGACAAAATATAAAGTAGGACCCTGAGACTCTTTAGCTTGAGCCTGGATTAAGTTCTATATTTAATAGATCAGTATATTTTAATAAGAATCATTAAATGTCAAAATTATCTAAAAGCGATACTTTTATCGACCTGTCAGATTATGGCCGTCCAATTGCAGTATCTGCAGCATCAAGATTAAAAAATACGTCTGTCACACCAGTTCAGGTAACACTGGCTTTTGGTATTACAGGACTGATTGCAGCGTATTTTATTCTTTCAGGTTACTATATAGCCGCAGGTATATTTCTCATCATGAAATCCATTATAGACGCGATGGATGGTGAACTTGCACGCTTTAAAAAAAGCCCGTCCTACTCCGGCCGTTACCTGGATTCTATTTTCGATTTTATCCTGAATTTTATAGTCATAATGGTGATTTGGTCAGTGAGCAGAAGCCCTCTTTGGGCTGCTTTTCTCGCATTTTTCTGTTTGCAGCTCCAGGGAACACTTTATAACTACTATTACGTCATTCTGCGTCATAAATCAATGGGTGGAGACAAAACGTCGAATATATTCGAAACGGATGTTCCAAAAGCATACCCGCAAGAAAAACAGGGGACTGTAAATGTGCTGTTTAAACTATATAGAATTTTCTATTCAACTTTTGATAAAATCATTTATTCTCTAGACAGAGGCGCACCAAAAGGCGGATTGTTTCCCAAATGGTTTATGTCTCTGCTAAGCATATACGGACTCGGATTTCAGCTGTTAATCATCGCTGTTTTCCTGGCATTCGGGTTGATTGATCTTATTATTCCATTCTTTATCGGATTCTCATCCTTTATTTTTGTTTTCATTGCCGTCCGGCGTGTATTTCTCTCTGAATTGTCACAACAAAAAATGATATATCGAGATTAGATCATCACTAAACATAAAAAAGCCGAACTGCTTTCACAGTTCGGCTTGGAAAAGATTTTAGTCATTTGAGAATTACATCGACGCCAGGTTTCTAACAGCCTCCGTAAACTTAGCGACTTTATCAGAACTGCTTTCTGTTTGCGATTCAATTCGCTCAGCCAGATCACTCAGCATTCTTGTTTGACGCCTTCCTGATCGGCTTTCAGCTTCTTTTAAGCTTTGACGTGCAGCTGATATCTCATCAACGCTCAACTCCCTGTTTCTTGATATTTGATCAAGATAGGCATGTGCCAGAGCATAACTCGATGGCCATTTAAACTGAACTTGTCCCTGAGGGTTAAACTGATTTAGTGAAACTGTCCGTGAAGCGGCAATTTCATTCTCTGTAAGGTATTGGCTGGGTGTAAGCTGGAAAATATCGATGCCCCTGGATATTTCTGAGTTTACCAAAACGCCATTGTACCAATAAATTGACCAGCTGCCGCCACTCGCCATTTCATCAGCACTTACAGGTCCGCGATCATGAAAGGCAATTTCGATCGGTTTTTCGGGATCAGTGAAATCAAATACTGAAATCCCACCCTGGTACCATGATTGCACCATGATATCTCTTCCCGGTATTGGGATCATTGAGCCATTATGAGCTACACAGTTTTCCTGTTCTGTTTGTGGAGCCGGCATTTTGTAATAGCTTTCAAACACCATTTCGTTATCGTCATTGATTGAGAAAATAGCGTTCGCTCCCCATTCCATGGGATCTTCAGCGCGGCACTTAGGCTGACCGCCGCCGCCCCATTCGTCTGTAAAGAGAACGGATGATCCATCGTTATTGAATGTAGCAGAGTGCCAGTAAGCGAAATTGGTATCTGCTACAGCATCAATTCGCTGTGGATTCAGCGGGTCGGTTATATCGAGTAAGAGTCCATAACCTTCGCAAGCACCGCCAGCCAGTCCAATATCAGGATACAGGGTGATATCGTGGCACTGATTTGGGCCCAGAGCCTGTGATGATTCACCACCGGGTGCCAGTCTTTCATCAATAAATTCTGTGAGACGCTCTCTGAGTTCTGTACTGTCAGCAGCTGTTGGCTGACCTGTTCCGCCTCGCTCCTCAACAATTTGCTGAAGGAAATCACGAATCATATAACTTCTTATCACCCGCTCTTCTCCTCTGTACATTCCGATAAATGCACCACTTTCACGGGCTTCTTCAAGTTCCCGCTGTTCCTCTGCTGTCAATTCACGAGATGGGGGAGCTTCAAGGTCTTCAAATATTCGTGGTGAGTTAGCAATTGCAGCGCTGGCCGGATCGTCTAACGGAACCTGAATCACTTCTATTCTGAAGAGTGGGCTATCGGGATCTTCATCCGGAAACGCACTTGTACATCCGGGTAATTCTTCTTCTGGCCTTACAGTAGCTGAGCCGGATACATAAACATAAATATTTTCATCATCGTCAGGATCTTTCAAAACAGAATGTGTGTGTGAGCCACGGCAAGTCTGCACGTTGGTGAGATATTGTGGTTCCTGAATATTGCTTATATCAAAAATTCGAATACCACGAAGGCGTTCCTCACTAACGGCAGATTCTACGCCCTCAGTACCACAATCAAGTCGACCGCCAAGTCCTTCACCAGACACAAAGAGCAGGTTTTCGTAAACTGAGACGTCACTCTGTGAAGCCGGGCATAGAAAGTCAATTACCACATTCGGATTCATCGGATCACTAATATCCCATATGATAAATCCATTATAATTACCCTGAATTGCGTAGTTGTCATAAAAAGCGAGGTCAGAGTTGGTAGATCCTACAAAATCAGGTGGAGGTGGTGCCGTTGACAGCATGTCGAGATTCCATATGGCCTCTTCAGCGTCGAATAATCCGTCAGAAAGACCAACACGCGGATCTTCAGAGGGTGCCGGAACCTCATGAATAGGAGTTAGCAATTCTTCAGCTGGAGCCTGCATTTGCTCAGTTGAGGAACAGGCGTAAAACCCGGTCATCATCACAGCAAAAACTGTAAGTATTGAGAGATATCTTGTCCGTATATCACGGTGAGACACTCTGAGTGTATCTTTAATTGATTTCATAAATCAGGTTGGGATTAGTGGATGTTCTGTTTTTATAAAAAGCTTAATTAATCTTCAGCTTCTATTTCATCGAGCATGAGACGCATGCGCTCAATTTCTGTCATTTGATCAGCATTTATATCTGCTGCAAGGCGAAATGCATCTTCATCCTGGGCAGCACCATCTGTGGTGACGAGCTTATCTACCATTGTAACGGCACCCTGGTGGTGGTCGATCATATAGCGCAGAAACAATCGGTCAAATTCAGTTCCCTCAGCTTCACTGAGCTCTTTCAGCTGAGCGTCGCTTAACATACCAGGCATAGTCGTATGGTCGTGTCCGCCATGATCGTCAATACCGTGTATCATAAGTGACAGACCATCAATATGTACTTCAGGTACAGGCTGGTTGCGTCTTTCGAGCCATGTTTGCATTGATTGAATCTCATCTTTCTGTGAATTTATGATCCTTGATGCGAGACGCTGAATTCGGGGGCTGGCATTATTTTGAGGCGCAAGTCGAGACATAATCAACGCCTGGGCATGATGGCCGATCATACCTGTCATAAAGCTGACATCCGCCTGAGTGAATGACATGCGATCACTTTCTATGCGTGACCAGTATAATTTTTCAAGCTCATCGTAATCAGCAGTAACAATAGTAGTGTCACGTGTGGGATTTTCATCTTTATCTGTTAAATCTGAAGATGCAGAACAGCCGCTTAAAGTAAAAATCAAAGCGTAGCTTAAAAGAATAGTAAATAGGGAGAGGGAAAATTCCGAGTATAACTTCATACAGATGCAAATATAACCAATGATGATATATGCTGATTAAAGTCTTGAACTTAGTTCTATGAAATATAAAAAACCACAAAAATAAATTGCTAACTCACACCTCAACAGAAAATCTGTACCGAACGGTTAATTGACCAAGGTGAATGATACACTAAGAGCAATACTTTACCTCTTGGGCATTGAGTTCATCAGGAAGTCAAGATTTTTCACTGGAAATGGAGTAGACGCGTATTTAAAAGCTTCTCCGTACTCAAATCCGGCGAGGTGCCCAAAATGTTTAGCTCGTGCCTGCAGAGAATCAAAAAAAGATGGATCTGAAATATAGGTTTCCGGTTCGCTTCCCGGATCAGATACATTGAATTGTGAGGCAAAAGCTTTTATGGCCTTCTCCTTGATGCCGATAGTGTCTGTAATATCATACACAAAATCTGGTTCAAACGGCCTGTCCTGCATATAGTGGATAATGTGAGCAGGTCTGTGCTTGCTCTGAAGTTTACCCTCTGAACTTTTGGTTTCAATTTTTATAAGGCCGCTGTAAAAGATGGCATCTAAAAGGAGGGAAGTAGCATTCCCATGATCAGGATGTCTGTCATACGGAGCAGGGAGAATACAAATATGAGGCTGAAACCGCCGTACAACTTCAATAATAGGAAGTTGAAATTCACGAGTATTTTCTAGCTGTGTATCCGGCAAACCTAAATTAACACGATCTGCAAGGCCAACAATACCTGCAGCCTGTTTTGCTTCTTCGAGACGAATCTTAGCAGTTCCGCGAGACCCCATTTCTCCGCGCGTAAGATCGGCAACAACTACGCTCTTGCCTTGCTGAACGAGTGATGCGAGGGTTCCGGAACAACCCAGTTCCGTATCGTCCGGGTGCGCACCAAATGCTAGTATATCTGTTTTCATGTAATAAAAAATTTATTTCGAAAAAAACTTCAAGTATTGTAACGTTTTTTAAGAAAACCCGTATTTAAAAATTCAGGCATGTAAATTGGTATTAATTCGCTTAATGCGTTTATGAAAGTAATTCGATCATCATACAAACCCAACAGATAATTAATGGAAAAACTTTTCATAAGTTTAACTGAGGGTTCAAAAATAGCACTGTCAGCACTTTGGGCCAATAAACTCCGGGCATTACTCACCACAACATGTATTGTTATAGGCATAGTATCTGTTACTGCAATGAATACTATTACTGATGGTGTGGACAGATCCTTTGAAGATAGTATGGACATGCTCGGGCGAAACGTCGTGTTTGTAGAAAAATGGCCATGGGGTTTTGGTGGAGAGTATAAGTGGTGGGAATATCGGAATCGTGAGGAAATGAAACTCGAGTACGTTGAAAGGCTTAGGGAACTTGTTCCAAGTGCTTCAGCAGTATCTGCGTCAGCCAGCAGAAATACCGGTATCCGGTTTCAGGATAGATCTGCTGATAATGTACAATTTAGCGGCGTAACAGCGTCTTATTTTGAAACTTCAGGCCTGAATATTGCAGAAGGCCGAGCCTTTACTCGTGAAGAGGAACAGCGGGCAGCTAAGGTTGTTGTTTTAGGAGCCAGTGTGGCTGATGCTCTTTTTCCAAACTCTGATCCGATAAATAAGCAGGTTCGTATCAGGGGGCAGCGATTCAATGTCATTGGACTGCTTGAAGAACAGGGTAATTTTCTGGGTTTGGAAGATGGAGACAATCGAATGATTGTACCTATTTATGCATATGGAACAGTTTATGATCTTCGATGGGGTATTCAGCTATCCGTTCAGTTTCCTGATGAGGCAACTCTACAAGAAGGCGAGTACGAGGTTATTGGCGCTATGCGCCTTATTCGGGGGCTAGACCCCTTGGAAGACGATGATTTTGCCATCAACCAGGCAGCTTTGTTTGAGCAAGAGTTTCAGGGCATGAAGTTCGCTATTTATGCAATTGGAATATTTTTGACCGGACTGGCACTGTTTGTTGGCGGTATCGGTGTGATGAATATTATGTTTGTGTCCGTTAAAGAACGGACAAAAGAGATTGGAATTAGAAAAGCAGTCGGGGCAAAGTCATGGGAAATTCAGCTTCAGTTTTTGATAGAGTCGATTGTAATATGTCTGTTTGGTGGTGTAATTGGGGTTATTCTGTCATTGGGAATAACTGAGTTGATTAATCAAATATTTATCGCATATATGGACTGGACGACTGTTCTGAATGCGATTCTGATATGTACAATTGTGGGCCTCTTATTTGGATATCTTCCAAGCAACAGGGCCGCAAAATCAGATCCTATTGAATCTCTTGGGTACGAATAGACATGAATATCATTGAAGTTTTTCGGCAATCTATCGACAGTATCAAATCCAATAAATTACGGTCATCGTTGACCTTGCTGGCCATATCTGTTGGGGTGTTTGCTATTATAGGAGCAAACACGGCAGTTCTTGTTCTGGACACTTATTTCAAAGATACGTTAAGCCTGATGGGCGGAGATGTTATTACGATATCTAAAACGCCTGCAATTTCCATGGGGCCCAGTGACTGGGAAAAATACAGAAATCGTGAAGATATTTCGATTGAGCAGATGGAACGGCTCCAGGAATATGTTGACAGGTCTGCCGAGATCGGCCCAAACGAAACTTTTAGAACCACGCGGGTATCTTATAACGACATTGAAACTGAGCCTAATATCGGTATCAGGGGTGGTAATGAATTTTATCTTGAAAATAACGCCTATAATTTAAAAGATGGACGTAATATCTTGCCGCAGGATGTTGATTATGCGCGTCCTGTAGCTATCATTGGAGCAGACATAGAATCGGCTCTTTTTGAGCAAGTGGATGCTTTAGGTAAAACCATACGTATTGAAGGCCGCCCATATACGGTTATAGGCACAGTAGAGCCTAAAGGAAATGTTTTTGGGAATACGCTTGACCGGTTTGTTGTGATTCCTTACACCAATCTTGCCGGTATATATGGAAAGAATCGAAGTATTGGTATCCAAATGAGGGCTGGATCAGTTGAAAACATTCAAAAAGCCATAGACGAAATTACCGGTTTTCTGAGGGTTATCCGCAAAGTTGAGCCTATTGAGGAAAATGATTTTGAAATAACGACCAATGAATCCCTCAGCAATTCATTCAATACGTTCACAGGAATACTTTATACAATAGGATTCGTTGTGGGTGGTGTAGTTTTGCTGGGTGCAGGTATAGGCGTTATGAACATCATGCTTGTATCAGTGAACGAGCGAACAAAAGAGATTGGAGTCAGAAAAGCAGTTGGTGCAACCAAAAAAGCTATAGTCTCTCAATTTTTGATGGAGGCAATCGCACTCTGTCAAATTGGAGGGGCTATTGGAATACTATTGGGGGCAGGTCTGGGAAATATCGCTGCTCTCTGGCTCGAATCAAGCGTTGTGATACCCTGGACATCAGCGATCGGCGGACTTATCGGTATGACCATTATCGGGGTGTTGTTTGGCGTGTATCCGGCATTTAAAGCATCGAATCTTGATCCAATTGAAAGCTTACGCTACGAATAGGAAGAAATCTGTTGAACGATATATTTATAATCTTCTTTTTCATTACATATCAGTCTCTTATCTTACTTTAGTTAATTGAAATTAAAGCAGAACGCTATGGAAGAAGATATTATCAATAGTTTAAACGAAGATCTGGAAGACGTTATTGACGAAGGCAGGCAGCTGATTGAAAGTGCCGAACTTCAGGACAAGTTTAATGAAGTCAAGACTGAAACTGAGCTTTTCATTCGCAAGCATCCGATACAGAGTGTACTGGCAGGTGCTCTCGCCGGATATGTTATCGGAAAGATCTTTAAATCCTGATTGTTATGGAATCTGATTCCGATGAGACTCCGGAAAGCAAAAAATCGTCTGAACGTTTTATACCCGGTGCAGATGTAAGGAAATATGTAGAAAATCGAATTGAACTTTTTTCGATAACTATAGCTGAACAAATTGCAACAGCCATATCAGCTTCTATTCAAAAGTTTGTTGGTTTGCTTTTTCTTTCATTCGGGGCAGCATTTCTATGGATTGCACTGGGTTTTTTCCTGGGTGAACTATTAGAAAGTCAGGCCTTGGGCTTCTTTCTCGCCTCACTGCCTCTGCTGTTTGTCGGATTTGTTTTATATTACAGGAGCTCAAAAAATCTCGAGAATAAAATCCAAACTGACATTATCAAAAGACTTGCTATCAATTTTGAAAGGTCCACTCCATCGCTGGCAAGTCCTGATAAAGAGAATAAAAAATTGACAGGGGAGGAGACGTCTTGAGTAAGAATAAGCACTCAGTAAAAGAAATTCAGCTGCGTAAGCAAAAGCTACAGCAGGAAATTGATCTTATTGAACAGAAGTATTCCAATAAAGCGACAAAGGTCAGTCAAGGTATTCAAAATACACTAAAACCCATTCAGACGATTCGTAATAATCCTTTAAAATCATTGGGTATTTCGATAGCAATAGGAGTGGTGCTTGGGTTATCCGGTCGCAGTAAACGAACATCTTCAAAATCACAATCAGACGATGGGGAACGTTCAGGAAACGGTGATTCAGGATTCTCATCGCTTCTCATGAACGAGCTGAAACGCATGGCAGCAAAAAGAGCCATGATGTATATATCAGATATTGTAGACCGAAAAGTGATGCCGGAAATCAGGGCAACTCACACAGCAGACACCAGTGATAGTAAGAATCAGGACAACAATTAAGTGAAATAGTTGACCTGTATAGAGTTCTATCCATTACCTATAATATTTTTAGCTTAACTCACCTCTTTACATCTTTAAAAAGATATCGAATATTTATCTGAACGACTCCCATTCATCTGCTGAGATAGTCTTAAATGTACTGTTTTGTAAAAAATAGTTTTTATTCCTGAAATGGGAATAATTTTTCTGTAACTCTGCTTACACTTCTTGCGTAGTAACATCCAAAACCCGACTTAAATAAAATTATGATTCGTACATACATTATTACATCACTGCTCCTGTTGCTACCACTAATAGGACAGGCACAAACATCTATTACACTTCAGGAAGCGATTGACATCGCATTAGAAAATAACTACCAGCTTAAGCAGGCTGAAAATAACAAACAGCTTGCAGAAGCACGTGTCTTTAGCGCAAAGGCAGATTTCTTACCTAACTTAAATGCCAGTTTTAGTGGTAATTTAAACGTTGGACGACAGTTCATTCAGGAAGATCTCTCGTTTGCTGACAGAACGACGAAAGGATTTGGTGGTAGCCTTAATACAGGTGTAACCGTATTTAACGGATTCGCCAACATTGCCAATTTGCGACAGGCACGTGCCGAAAATCAATCAACTACAGAAGAAAATCAAAGGCTAAAAGAGACAGTCATCTTCAATACGGCAAGCCGGTACCTTCAGGTTGTATTGAATGAAGAGCTGCTGAAAATTGCGCAGTCTACTTTGGAAGCCTCCAGGAGTCAGCTCGACCAAATTCAGGCACAGGTTGATGTTGGATCACTGCCTACGGTTGACCTTTTTAACCAGGAGGCCACTGTTGCCAGAGATGAACTCACGGTTATCCAGCGTGAAAATACACTTGAAGTAAGTGAAGCTCAGCTAATCCGAATCATGCAGGATGATTCCATTACAGATATTGAGACTGAAGTACCTACCGTTGATGAACTGGCAATCGCACCGGTAGACTTTAATCTGAACGAGATGATTGATGCAGCGCTGAATAATCGCAGCGACTTCAAAGCACAACAGCTCACGATTCAAAGCAACGAGCAGGCTCAAACTATTGCACGTGCCAATCTTCTCCCTTCAATTACTGCCAACGCTGGCATTAGCTCCCGCTGGAGTGATCAGTTTCGTCTACCAGACCCTGATAATCCTTCAGAAACGGAAGTTGCCTCGTTTAACGACCAGTTTTTTGATTCACAAATTAGCCGAAACATCGGATTTTCACTATCGATTCCGATTTTTAACAGATGGAATAACAGAACAAATTTAGCCGCCTCTAAAATTCAGCTCAAAAACAGCCAGCTTGAACTTGATAATGTGCGTTTTCAAATAAGTGAAGAAGTACGTCAGGCCTATAATGACTATACATCCATTGTTAAAGAACTTGAATCATCTCAGAAATCACTGATAGCTGCGGAAAGAGCTTATGAAACTGAGCAGCAGCGATATGAAATTGGAGCCACTACATTGATTGAACTAAACCTGTCAAATGCAAACTATGTTCAGGCACAATCAGAAAGAGTACAGGCAATTTATAACTTCATTTTCCAGGAGCGTCTGCTTGACTACTACATCGGACAACTAGACGAAAACATCGAATTTAATTAAAATCTAAGCATCAACGGGATGGCCAAGGATAAATCAGCGACAAAAAGACTACTTAAGATAGCGGGAATATTAATCGTACTGTTGGTAGTTGCGGGTGTAGTTGCCAACAGTATGGGATGGATGGATACCGGTGAAAAAGAAATCACCGTTGAGACCGCTGAAGCTGAACTTCGTACCATTACTCAGATAGTATCTGCATCAGGCAGAATACAACCCGAAACGGAAGTTATTATCCGACCGGATGTATCTGGCGAAATCATCGAACTCAACGTACGTGAGGGTGATTTCATACGAGAAGGCGACCTGTTATTACGCATTAAACCTGATATTTACCAGGCCCGAATTGACGAGCTGCGTGCAACTCTTCTTTCTCAGCAATCAAGAATGGAAGAGGCGCGTTCCAACATGCTTCAGGCGCGGTCAGAATTTCAAAAAAGTAAACAGCTATTCGAGCAGAATCTTGTCTCTGAAACGGAGTATAACCAAGCCAAAACAACCTATGAAGCACGCCAATCAAATTTAAAAGCGGCCGAATATCAGATACAGAGCGCACAAGCTCAGTTGAGAAGGGCTGAAGAGGAGCTTCAGCAAACAGTTATACGAGCACCCCGTGATGGAACTATAAGCCGACTTTCAGTAGAAGAAGGTGAACGTGTACTTGGTAATGCTCAAACGGCTGGTACAGAAATGATGCGGATAGCACGCCTTAACCAGATGGAAGTTGAAGTAGACGTCAATGAAAATGACATCGTAAATGTAAGTCTTGATGATGAAGTAGACATAGAAGTAGACGCCTATCCCAATCGCATATTTGAAGGTAAAGTTACAGAAATCGCTAATTCCGCAGATATATCAGGAACCGGTTCAGCTGAACAGATTACCAATTATAAAGTAAAAATACGCATTTCTACTCCTCATAATCTTGATTCAGGTCCGGAGGATTATATTGTTCAGGTTAATGAGCCTGAAACACCAACAAGAACTGAATCACCAAACTTTAAACCCGGTATGTCAGGTACTGTAGATATTCGTACAAACACGGTTGTGGATGTTGTATCTGTACCCATTCAGGCTGTAACGGTAAGAAATTTTGCCGAAGACGAAGATATCGAATCGGATACTGAAACAGCCGATTCAGATTCTACATCTCAATCTGACGAAACTACCGAAGCCCTGCGTACGAACAGAAGTTCGCAAGAAGAAGATTTCCGGAAGGTTGTATTCTTAAATGACAACGGTGTAGCTAAACGAGTTGAAGTTGAAACCGGCATTAGCGACAACACACATATTCAAATACTGAGCGGAGTGAGAGAAGGTGATGAAATTGTGACCGGAAATTACAGAATCCTTTCCCGGGAGCTTCAGAAAGGCGACAAAATTAAAGTGAATAACAATTCTGAGTCTGAAGAGGCCTGAAAGAACACACTAACTATAAATCCTTCTTTAACAATTTATTTCAGAACTAATCCATAAAAATATGAGCGAGCCAGTAATCAAAATTCGTGATTTAAAAAAAACCTATCTCATGGGTACTATGAAAGTTAATGCCTTAAATGGCGTTTCTTTTGATATTCATCCAAATGAATACATTGCGATTATGGGCCCGTCCGGTTCCGGTAAATCGACACTCATGAATATGATTGGTTGTCTTGATACACCATCAGAAGGCACATATATACTCAACGGAAATGACGTAAGCAAGCTGGACGATGGAGAGTTAGCCCAGGCAAGAAATCGTGAAATTGGATTTGTTTTTCAAACGTTTAACCTGCTTCCTCGAACTGATTGTCTAAGTAATGTAGAACTGCCCTTGATTTATGCCGGAGTGAAAACACAGGAACGAAAAGAACGTGCTTCTGAAACACTCCGCAAAGTCGGGCTTGGTGATCGAATGGATCATAAACCCAATGAACTCTCCGGCGGTCAGCGTCAGCGCGTGGCAATTGCGAGGGCACTTGTCAATAATCCATCAATTCTTTTAGCAGATGAGCCCACGGGTAATCTTGATACCAAAACCGGTGAAGAAATAATGCATCTGTTTGAGGGCCTCTACAGAAATGGTAATACAATAATCGTTGTGACTCACGAACAGGAAATTGCCGACCACGCCCGCCGAATCATTCGGCTTCGCGATGGTGTTATTGAAAGTGATCGCCTTGTTGAAAAACCTGTATTGGCAAACGCTGATATGGATGCGAATGCTGTACCTGCATAATTATGAGAAGCACTGTTGAGGCTGTTCCAAAATGGTGTTCAAGCTGGTCATTCATCAACAGCTCTGTCATGCCGGACTCCGATCAGGCATCTCCTATCCTTATCAACGAATCGAGATTCTGTATCCCCCGCAAGGGATCCCGTCGGGAAAGTACGGGATGACGCCCTTTTTTAGAAAGACTCAAATAATTTATACCGCAGTCAGGAACCCGCCGGTCGATGATGAGTGTTGCGTTGGCATGAGCGATAGAAATAAAATCCACGACTGTATTATCATTGGTTCCGGAATGGGGGGCATGACCGCTGCGTCATACCTCTCCAATGCTGGTTATTCAACCCTGGTACTTGAGGCAGCGCATTCATTAGGAGGGTGTAGCTCCTCCTATAAAAGAAAGGGATTTGTATTCGAATCTGGCGCTACTACCCTCATTGGATTTGACGAGCATCAGCCACTGCGCATTCTTGAAGAAGATTTAGGAATATCTATTCCTAAAGTTCCGATAGAACCCTCTATGCAGGTTCATATGAATGGCAAAACGATTACGCGATACAATGACCGCAATAAGTGGATTGCTGAATCGATCAGACATTTTGGCGAAGGAGAAGCCCAGCGTTCATTCTGGAAACTTGCTTTTAAAGTTGCTGATATTGTCTGGAAAGTTTCAGGAAAGAATCATTTTTTTCCACCTCAAAAAGCAATCGATTGGATACGTTTGTTAAAAAATGATCCAAGGGACGTTTGGGTATTGCCGTATGCTTTTCAATCTGTTATGGATGTTGCTTCTAAAAAGGGCATATCCAACCCTGAGTTTTTTAATTTTTTAGATGAGCAGCTCATGATATCAGCTCAGGCGACATCAAATGAAACTCCATTTTTATTTGGAGCGCCTGCCTGTACTTACACAAATGCTACAAACTACTCTGTGCCTGGTGGTTTGGTTGAGATGGTTCTGACTCTTAAAGAATTTATTGAAAAGAAAGGCGGCATTGTAAAAAATAAAGAGAAGGTAGTGAGTCTCGAACGGACTGGTAAGCATTATAAAGTTATCTCAGAAAAAGCAGGAAAGAAGCATGAATATTTTACAAGACTCATTGTAAGTAATCTGCCGGTTTGGAATATGAAAGATATCACACATGGCTCATTAGGCTCTTACTTCAAAAAGGAGTCTATGAAATATCAGGAGGCATGGGGGGCGTTTACGATGGGGATTGCCGTGAAAAATCAGTTTGGTCCAGAGATGCCTCTGCATCATCAAATTCATTTGCGGGAAGAAGATAAGAGAGAAGGCCTGAATTCCGATTCAATCTTCGTATCTTTGTCTCACCCGGATGATACAATACGGTCGCGTGATGGCTATCGAACGATAAACGTATCAACCCATACAAATCCTGACTGGTGGTTTAATTTAAACGGCAGTTATGAACTGCATAAGCAGCAGGTGCAGGATCAGATACTGAGCATCATGGTAAATCAACTTGAAGGATTTAACCTGAAAGATATTGAGACTGTATTTTCATCGACACCGGTTACATGGAGTAATTGGGTCTACCGAAAAAAAGGACGTGTTGGGGGAATTCCGCAACAAATGGAACGGTCTTTATTGGATTGGACACCAGCTGAAACCCCGTTTGACGGACTCTACCTCGTGGGTGATACGGTGTTTCCGGGCCAGGGAATTCCGGGCGTAACTTTAAGCGGAATCAACGTATATTACAGAATACAAAACTTTTTAAAACAATAACGATTTTTTGAACTTCCAAAACGACAGTTTTTCACCAAATTCGCAATTTTCAGTATTTCCACCGGCTGTTAAGAACCTGATCATTATTAATGCTCTTTGTTTTTTGGCACTTACTACGCCAACAATCGGAGATTATTTGTTTCGATTTGGGGCTCTTTGGCCTTTGGGGCATCCGCTTTTTGAACCATGGCAGTTAGTTACATATATGTTCCTCCATGGAGGGCTAAGCCATATCTTTATCAACCTGTTTGCTCTGTGGATATTTGGTCAGACTATTGAAAATTATTGGGGAACTAAAAGATTTACGATCTACTACTTTCTTACGGGTATAGGAGCCGCTATCATACATATGTTTATAGGTGGCGGCGGTGCGCCAACTGTAGGAGCGTCAGGTGCAGTATATGGAATCTTACTTGCGTTCGGAATGATGTTTCCAAATCGATACATCGTGTTACTCATTCCGCCAATGCCCATTAAGGCCAAATATTTTGTAGCTATTTTTGGAGGGATTGAGCTGTTAAGTGGTGTTTTCAGACCTGGAAGCGGTATAGCTCATTTTGCACACTTGGGCGGAATGATTGTGGGATTCATACTTATCAAATACTGGGGCTTAAAAGGCTCAAAAGAAGCATAGTAGATATGTCAACGTACCAATACGATTCATTCTGGAATACATTTAAACGGGGGTTCATGAGAATCCCAACCGTTATTCGTTCAATTATTGCGATAAACGTGATTGTGTTTATTCTCATGGTGTTCGCAGGACAAACGATTGTCAATATTTTCGGATTTAATCCTGATCCATTTACTGCCCTCACTCAGCCGTGGCGCATCATAACATATATGTTCCTTCATGGCGGGCCATTCCATCTCATATTCAACATGTTATGGCTTTGGTGGATGGGGCGTATGGTGGAGGAGACAATCGGCCCCCGATCATTTTCAGTTATTTATTTTGGTGCAGGTATTGGAGGGGCGTTGCTCCAAGTTGCTTTTGCATCCATATTCGGGTCCAGCATCGTAATAGGTGCATCCGGTGCTGTTTTAGGTACACTTGTAGCATTTGCTTATCTGTTTCCAACAGCTCCAATCATGTTATTATTTCTTCCGCCGATTGAGGCTCGTTTTCTTGTAGCCGGACTGGTAGCACTCGATGTGCTATTTCTTGGTGCTGGTGATAATGTGGCAAGACTCGTTCACCTTGGGGGTGCAGCATCAGGATTTCTTCTGGTCAAGATGCACTATGAAGGATATGATTTAAGTTCATTGATTCGCCCTATTGAAAGACTTTTTAAAGGAAAAGGAACTGTATCGAAAAAAAGTAAGCGAAAGAAAAATAAAGACATGTACGCAGTTTCCGATGTTGAAATTATGGAAGAAGAAGATGTCGATGAACTCGATGAGATACTTGAAAAGATCTCAAAGAAAGGCTACGATGGTCTTACAAAAGAAGAAAAGCAGAAATTATTCGAATTGAGTAAACGAAATTAACAGGCTATTCATGTATTTGAATAGAAATATAGTTGGAAATTCACATGTGCTAAGCTGAAGAACTCGGAACTTTTTATGATTGTTATGAGGCCTATGTATGTATTTTTTTTAAAAACAGATTTTACTAAATCATGAATATTATTGAACGCAGAAAATCGACGACAGTAATGGTTGGAGATATCCCTGTTGGGGGAGACCACCCAATCGTCGTGCAGTCTATGACCAATACAGATACGGCGGATATTGACGAAACTGTTGATCAAATAGATCATCTGCACCAGGCAGGTTCTGAACTTGTTCGTATTACTGTAAACAATGACGAATCAGCCAAGGCGGTTCCCTACATCAAAGAGAAACTCATAAATCGTGGAGTAACGGTACCTATAATTGGTGACTTTCACTATAATGGCCACAAGCTTTTACCTGCATATCCCGATATGGCAAAGTCTCTTGCCAATTTTCGTATCAACCCCGGTAACACCGGTACTAAAACAAGGGATAAAAACTTCTGCACGATTGTTGAACAAGCGATCAAGTACGATAAATCGGTTAGAATAGGGGTGAACTGGGGATCTCTCGATCAGCAGCTCCTTGCCCAGTATATGGATGAAAATAACAACCGTCTCAACCCGAAATCCTCAAAAGAGGTTATGCTCGATACGATGGTTGAAAGTGCCCGCCGTTCAACAGCACTTGCTGAAGAGGTAGGTCTTACATCTGATAAAATCATTGTAAGCTGTAAAATGTCTGGCGTTCAGGACCTCATCACGGTTTACAGACGAATTGCCAAAGATCTGAAATACCCGCTACACCTTGGCCTTACAGAAGCAGGGATGGGAATGAAGGGAACAGTGGCAAGTTCTGTTGCCTTGGGAATTTTGCTTCAGGAGGGAATCGGTGATACGATTCGGGTGTCACTGACGCCTATGCCGGGAGCCGATCGTGCGGAGGAAGTAAGAATTTGCCAGCAAATTCTACAGTCACTTGGTATTCGAAGCTTTATCCCACAGGTTACCTCTTGTCCCGGATGTGGAAGAACAAAAAGCACATACTTTCAGGAACTCGCTGATGAAATACAAAATTATATTGTCGAATCTATGCCTGTATGGCGTGAAGTGTATCCCGGAGTAGAGGAGATGGATGTAGCGGTTATGGGATGTGTTGTAAATGGCCCCGGCGAATCACGTCATGCAAACATCGGTATATCACTTCCCGGAACATTTGAAGAACCTAAAGCACCAGTTTATGTTGATGGAGAACACTATAAGACATTGAGAGGAGAAGGTATAGGAGCAGAGTTTAGAAAAATTCTTGATAATTATATCATTAAGAATTACGGTAATGGTGAAACACATTCTGAAGAATCTAAAGAATCAGAGCCGGCGTCATAACGCCTATTTCCTGTTGTTAAGCAGTTATTAGCTGCACGAACTTTTGTAAGCGCCGGATCTGTGCCTGGCTTACTACGGTGGCGTTTTTTATTGTTTTATACTTATTAGCCTGCCGATTCCCTGATTTTTCTATAGTTGAAGTTGAGGTTATTTATTCAGATATTATGTAAGCGCTTACATTTATTTGACATGCTGTCGCCACGATCAGAATGTAAGAAGCCTACAAGACAAATTGGGTTGGCTTGAACATGATCAGCCTCAACTTTTACCATCACTATCTTGCCAAATACTATTTACGATATTGCTAAAGCTGCTGATGTTAGTATTGCAACCGTTTCAAGGGTATTCAATGAAAAAGGGAGAGTAAAAGAGTCGACCCGGGAAAAGGTATTGGCTGTTGCCAACAAAATGGGATACCATCCACAAGTTTTTGCCCAGGGCCTTGCCCGTAAAAAGAAGAACAGTATTATGATGTTTGTACCCATCATATCAAATCATTTCTTTATGGAGGTTTTGAGCGCTATTCAGGATAAACTTTCAGAAAAAAATTTTGAACTGAATATTGTTCATATCACGTCCGACGAAGATCCTTTCAAGCAGGTTGAATATCAGATAAAACGTCAGTGGGCAGATGGGTATCTGTTCGTTTCACTTCACTTTGAATCATCAAAATGGGAAACCCTTCAAAAGTTCAATGTGCCTATCTCAGTCATTGATGACTCAAATTCATTTTTCGACAGTGTTAATGTTGACAACATAGAAGGATCCTATATGGCTACTAACTATTTCATCAAAAAAGGTTTCAGGCGTATAGCAAATCTGTCAGCACTGCCGGATTCTGTACCAGTGAAAGAACGCTTGAGTGGTTATAAAAAAGCCTTATCTGAATCTGGAATAGATTTTGATCCGGCACTTGTAAAAAGGGGAGATGATATGTCGCGTGATGGTTTTACAGAACTCAGTGGATATCAAGCCATGCACAAAATATTGAAATTAGAGCAACTCCCACAAGCGTGTGTCTGCGCTTCAGATATCAAGGCAATCGGGGCAATGAAGGCGATGAAGGAGGCGGGAATAAGTCTGCCGCTGATCGGCTATGATAATCTTACAATAGCTGAATATGTCGGCCTTTCAACTGTTCATCAGCCCATCTATAAAATGGGAAAAATGGCGACGGAAAGACTTATCAGTCGTATTGATGAAGCTAAAACGAAATCAAAAACTAAAATTTATAAACCAGAACTTGTTATCAGAAGCTCATCAGAAGTTATGATAGATAGCAAAACTGTATAGAATCTTAATTCGATGGAATACAATAAATTACGCTCATTACTCATTTTATTTATAGCACTTTTCATTCCGCTGAACCTATTTGGCCAGGCGATACAAACCGACCCTGCCTTTCCGGCCGAGGATAAACCGGTGACCCTTGTTTTTGATGTGTCAGAAACCCAGAATAATGATCTTCAGGGCTTCAGCGGCAGTGTGTATGTCCATACAGGTGTTATTCTTAACGAAGCTGACAAAAATAGCGGGAGCTGGTCCTACGTCATTGCCGATTGGCCGGTCAATATTCAACGGGCAAAACTCACTTCGCTTGGAGATGATAAATGGGAACTGCAAATTGATGACATCAGGCAATATTATGAAATTCCTGATTCTGAAGATGAGGTGTTGCAGCTCGCATTTGTTCTCAGAAATAGTGACGGATCGCTTCAAACTGAAGACCTTTTCGTTGATCTATACAAAGATGAGCTTCAGGTTCGATTCACAAGCCCGGTGGCTGATGGCTTAAATCCCTTTTTTGCTGATGATGGGCAAAGTATCACGTTTGAAGTTGCGGGTTCTTCCGATTTAGGCACACTCGCATCAATTACTCTTTTACAGGGAACCAGCCAAATTGCCAGCGTTTCTAATTCAAATTCGCTTTCAGCCAGCTATTCAGTGTCTGGGTCAGGAAGCACAGAGTTTTATGCCATAGCGGAAGATATCCAGGGCACTCAAACATCCGATACGGTAAGTATCATAATCAAACCTGACATAGTCAGACAAGCGAGGCCGGCCGGTATTGAGGACGGTATTACGTATCATGACGAAAACACCGATAAAGTGACGCTTTCATTCTTTGCACCAGGTAAAGAGTTCGCTTATGTCATTGGGAGTTTTTCCAATTGGGAAGTACAGGACCAATACTATATGAATCTTGATGAAGCAAGTGCCGACAGCGCACATTTCTGGATTGAAATTGACGGTCTTCAACCTGGCGAACAGCACACCTTTCAATACCTTGTGGATGGAGAGCTCAGAGTTGCAGACTTATATTCTGAATTGGTACTGGATCCTGATTTTGATCAATATATCAGTGAATCAGTTTACCCGGATATGCCTCAGTATCCGACAGGTCAAACCCAAGATATAGTTTCTGTGATCGAAACAGGTCAGACAGACTATCAGTGGCAGGTACCAGACTTTCAGCGTCCAGCAAAGGAAGAACTGGTAATTTACGAACTGTTGCTGAGAGATTTTGTTGAAGAAAGTTCATTTCAGACGCTCAAAGATACGCTTAGCTATCTGGAGAACCTTGGGGTTAATGCGATAGAGCTGATGCCTGTGTCTCAGTTTGACGGCAACATCAGCTGGGGCTACAATCCAACATATCATGGAGCACTTGAAAAATCATATGGACCCAGTGAGGCGTTCAAAGAATTTATAGATGAAGCGCATCAGCGCGGTATGGCAGTTATATTGGATGTGGTATATAATCATGCTCATGATAAATCGCCATTGGTCCGAATGTTTGGCACGAACAGGACTGAGAATCCGCTGCTGGGTCCTGGACATGCGTATAACGTTTTCTTCCATCTCAATCACGACAACAGCTATATAAAGTATTGGCTGGATCGAATGAACCGATATTGGCTGGAAGAATACAATATCGACGGTTACAGGTTTGATTTGAGTAAAGGGTTCGCATCTAATGTAGATAATCAATCACTGCTGGACGGACGAAATGACCTGCGAATTGCTAACCTAAAACGAATGGCCGATGAAATCTGGGCATTTAACCCGGGCGCTTATGTGATATTGGAACATTTCGCGGCCAATTCCGAAGAAGTTGAGCTTTCAGATTATGGTATGATGCTTTGGGGAAATCACAACCATAACTATAGTCAGGCGTCGATGGGATATACGGACCAGTCAAATTTTTCCGGTGTTCACTTCGCAAACCGTGGCTGGAGCAATCCTCATCTTATTGGTTATATGGAGAGTCATGACGAGCAGTGGTTAATGCTTAAAAACCGAAAATTCGGCAATGATGCAAATCCCGAGCATGATGTAACTGAACTGGTTACCGCCATCGACCGGCAAAAATTAACCGGCTCATTCTTCCTCACAATACCAGGCCCGAAAATGCTTTGGCAGTTCGGGGAACTTGGCTACGGATGGGGAGTGGGCGAATGTTTGAAACCAGGTAGCGGAGGATCAGGAGACTGTTCTCCCTCAGATCCGGGGAGAGTAGACCCTAAACCAATTCGCTGGGACTATGCGGATAGTGAGGTGCGATACAACTTATACCGCACCTATAGCGAGTTGATCAGGTTAAGAAACTCAAGCCCGGTCTTTACGAGTGGCGATACTCAATTTAGCTCATCACTGAGTGGACTTGTTAAATGGATTCAGTTGCAGCATAGCGATATGGATGCTGTAATAGTTGGCAATTTTGGGGTTTTTAATAACACTGCCTCAATTACATTTCCGGAAACGGGTACCTGGTACGATTTTGTGTCAGGAAATGAGTTGGCCATCAGCCAAACCAGTCAATCTTTTGAGATGACCCCGGGTGAAGTTCGAATTTATACCTCCACGGAGATTCCTGCATCAGAACAGGGAGTATTCGTAAGCAATGATACGTTTGAAGGGGTTGATCTACCCGAAAACTTCAGGCTGCGGCAAAATTATCCAAATCCATTCAACCCAACGACGAATATAACATATGATATTCCACAAAGCAGTTCCGTTCAGTTGAATGTCTATGATGCATTGGGCCGGGAAGTAGCAACGTTGGTAAAGCGTGAAAATCACCCTGCCGGTACATTTACTGTCACGTTTGATGCATCACAGCTCAGCAGCGGAATCTATTTCACGCGGCTGGAAAGTGATGGACTCACAAGAATTCAGAAAATGTCGTTAATCAAATAAAATTCAGCTAAAGTTTAGAATGATGCAGGTTTAAATAAACTCAACATTTTCAAAATTGAATACAGGTGAATATCATGAAATGGAAAATAAATTCGTTTCTGTTCGCAGCACTTTTATCCCTCAGTTTTCTATTGGCATCTTGTGGCTCAGATAATTCAGCAGAAGTAGTTTATACGCCTGAGCCACCGGAATGGTCAGTCGACGCATCTATTTACGAGGTGAATATTCGCCAGTATTCACCGGAAGGTACATTTGACGGTTTCACTGAACACATACCAAGGCTCAAAGAGATGGGTGTTGAGATTTTGTGGCTGATGCCGATTCATCCCATTGGTGAAGAAAACCGCAAAGGTCCGCTGGGAAGTTATTATGCTGTAGCTGATTACAGAGCCGTAAACCCCAATTTTGGCACTGAAGAGGATTTAAGAGAGCTGATAAAGACTGCTCACGAGCATGATATGAAGGTACTTCTTGATTGGGTCGCCAATCATACCGCCTGGGACGCAGTTTGGACAGAAACTCACCCCGAGTTTTATGTCACGGATGATAGAGGAAACTTCATGCCGCCGGTTGAAGACTGGACGGACGTCATACAGCTAGATGTAGATAATCCGAATATGCAGGAGGCTATGATCGATGCCATGGCGTACTGGGTTGAAGAGTTTGATATTGACGGGTATCGGGCAGATGTAGCCTACATGCTGCCCACGGAATTCTGGGTGGAAGCACGGGAACAACTCGATCAAATCAAACCGGTATTTATGCTTGCTGAAGCGGAGGTTCCTGAACTTCACAAGGCGTTTGATATGACGTACGCCTGGGATTATGCAGCTACCATACGGAATATTGGTGCCGGCGAGTATGGTCTCGATTCGCTTGATAGTGCACTTGCCCGAAATTTCGAGCGTTTCAATCGTGACGATTATCGGATGTTTTTCACTACCAATCACGATGAGAATTCATGGACTGGAAGTGACACTGAAATGTATGGCGACAATTTCAGAAACTTTGCCGTACTTTCTGCTACAGTCTGGGGCATGCCGCTCGTGTACAGCGGTCAGGAATCCGGGCTTGATCAACAGCTGGAGTTTTTTGAAAAAGATTCTATCGAATGGGGTAACTATCCACTTGAAGATTTCTATACCACTCTGTTAACGCTCAAATCAGAAAACGAGGCGCTATACAATGGAAAGGCAGGTGGTTCTTATATAAAATCCACTACCAATCGCGATGAATCAATCTTTGCCTATAAGCGCATTGGCGAAGATGATAGAGTATTTGTGATACTGAATTTTGCTGATGAACCTGTTAGCTTTACGTTTGATTCTGGCGAGCAGGGGATGTGGTTTGATGAGTTCAGCCAGGACTCTGTTTCGATAACTGCAGAATACAGTATAAGTCCGAATAGCTTTAAACTTCTGAGCCGATAGGATTTAAATAGGGCTGCCAATTTCATAAGAAATAAATCAAAATAACTGACTGACAATATATGGAGCCTAAACAACGACCTAAGCTAAGTTTTTGGGAGATCTGGAACATGAGTTTCGGTTTTCTTGGTATTCAATTCGGTTTTGCCCTTCAAAACGCTAATGTAAGCCGGATCTTTGAAACGCTGGGTGCCAACGTAGATGACATCCCGATTCTATGGATTGCTGCTCCGCTGACCGGACTTGTGGTTCAACCTATTATCGGGTATTTCAGCGATCGCACGTGGACACGTCTTGGCAGGCGGCGTCCCTACTTTTTATTTGGTGCCATTGCAGCTTCCATTGCTCTTATTTTCATGCCAAACTCCCCGGCACTTTGGGTAGCTGCCGGTATGCTTTGGATTATGGATGCCTCCATCAATATTTCCATGGAGCCATTTCGTGCATTTGTGGGAGACATGCTCCCTTCCGAACAGAGAACAAAAGGATTCGCAATGCAGAGTTTCTTTATCGGAACAGGTGCCGTTGTTGCATCAGCTCTTCCCTGGATTCTTACCAATTGGTTTGATGTGGCCAATACAGCGGGTCCGGGACTTGTGCCTCCCTCAGTTAAATGGTCATTTTACTTAGGTGCATTTGCTTTTCTTAGTGCTGTTCTCTGGACTGTATACCGTACAAAGGAATATACTCCTGAAGAAATGGAAGCATTTGAGGCTGCCGAAAAGAATGAGCTTGAAGACAAAAATGTAGTCAGAGAGGTCCCGATTGTAGCCGGTGAAGGGCAGAGGAAGGTTGTTCTGGGCTCAATTTTTGCTGTGGCTGGTGTAATACTTACGTATCTAACGTATGAGTTTGCCCTTGATAAAGAAGTTTATGTGGCAACTGCTGGTTTGGGTGCAATTGGATTAATCATGATGATTGCTGGCTTGTTTCAAAAATCCGGAAAAATTGAACAGGGGCTTGTAGTTGTCATGCATGATTTTATTCATATGCCCAAAACAATGAAACAGTTGGCGCTCGTGCAGTTTTTTTCTTGGTTTGCACTGTTTTCTATGTGGATTTATACAACGGCCGGAGTCACGGCTCATGTGTACGGCACAAGTGAGACCGCATCTGCTCTCTATAACGAAGGCGCCGACTGGGTAGGAGTGATGTTTGGCGTTTACAATGGTGTAGCTGCTCTTGTTGCGTTTGGGCTCGCACCTATGGCAAAACTTCTGAGCCGTAAATGGGTACACGCTTTATCTCTCATTCTGGGTGGGATTGGACTCATTATGATCTACTTTATATCTGACCCTATGCATTTAATTTACTCAATGATTGGTGTGGGTATTGCCTGGGCATCTATACTTGCTATGCCTTATGCAATTCTGGCCGGATCAATTCCATCACAGAAAATGGGTCTTTACATGGGGATATTTAATTTCTTTATCGTACTGCCGCAGCTCATTGCAGCAACAATCCTTGGATACGTAACCCGAACCTATTTTGAGGGGGAAGCAGTATTTGCACTTGTGCTTGGTGGAATAGTGATGATTATTGCCGCATTGTCGATGTATTTCGTAGATGACGTGGATGAGTAAGCTTTCCTGAAAGTCCTTTAGTATATTATTGATAGTAGACAGGCAAACCCCTATATTCTTTGCTTGCAAGTTTTCGGGTTACCGATAGCTTCATACGGAGAGGTGCCAGAGTGGTCGAATGGGCTCGCCTGGAAAGCGTGTGTACCTCGAAAGAGGTACCGAGGGTTCGAATCCCTCCCTCTCCGCACATCTTTTGTAGCAAAGGCACATCCTGGAAGTTTTATTGTTCGGTTAAATAAACTACTGTTTAAGAAAACAGCATATGATTATCTCCGGTGCCATTCATTCTATTCAATAGTTACCTCCGAAAGAGGGACCGAAGGGTTCCCCCGAAGGGATGCCTATGGCAGAATCCCTCCCTCTCCGCACATCTTTTGTAGTAAAGGCAAATACTAGAAGTTTTATTGTTCGGTTAAATAAACTACTGTTTAAGAAAACAGCATAAGATTATCTCCGGTGCCATTCATTCTATTCAATAGTTACCACCGAAAGAGGGACCGATGGGTTCCCCCGAAGGGATGCCTATGGCAGAATCTCTCCCTCTCCGCGTAATTTTCATAACAATAGCACATCTTTCAAGCTTGTTAACTCAGTTAAACATGCGCCTGGTTAATGAAAATTTATACGTCTTACATCACTATGCCAGTACTTGAATTCATTAATGTATACTGAAAAATAATTTTAAAAACCGGGTCTTATTTATG
>Ga0209924_1000220_pt1 | contig 25887 bp, 18 predicted proteins | sample SalPonR1_C_D1_MG_FD_185700 | JGI IMG/M metagenome (GOLD analysis project Ga0209924, IMG submission 185700) | Salt pond soil microbial communities from South San Francisco under conditions of wetland restoration - Salt Pond MetaG R1_C_D1_MG... ...
GCGTGCTCATCCCAGCGCGAAAGAAGTGCCCTTGCCTTCGCGGGAACATACGAACTTGTCGGATCGCCGCCGGTCAACGCCCTGACCGAGTCGATCGACTCGAACGTCATGATTGTGCTGAACGCAACCTGATCGCCGTCATTTCGTCTCAATAGCGTTACGCCCCGCTAGCCGGCAATGTTCTTGGCCAGGATGCGCGGAAAGATCTCGCTTTCGAGCAACGCCTCATATGCTTCCGCGTTTTCATGCGTGGTCCAGCCGTGCCAGATCCGCTTGATCATCGCGTTGCCGGGCGACCCGGAATTCAATCAGCCTCGGGAACGATGCGCATGACCCGACCATCGGCTTCGTCGGTCACAAGGTAGATGTAGCCGTCGGGACCCCGGACCACGTCGCGCACGCGATGCCCGATCTCCAGCCATTCCTCGGCGACGACGCGACCTTTTTCAAGCACCAGCCGGGACACGAGTGCTGATCGAAGACCGCCCACGAACAGGTCGCCCCGCCATTCCGGGAAGACCTCGCCGGTATAAAACGTCATGCCCGAAGGCGCGATGACCGGATCCCAGTAGTAAACCGGCTGCTCCATGCCTTCGGCTTCGGTCCTGCCTTCGTAAACCTCGCCGCCGCGGTATTCGATTCCATAGGAGATCGTCGGCCAACCGTAGTTTTTGCCGGCCTCGGGCTGATTGAGCTCGTCGCCACCGCGCGGGCCGTGCTCGATCGTCCAGAGCTCGCCGTTCTCGGGGTGAACCGCCGCCGCCTGGATGTTCCGATGCCCGTACGACCAGATCTCCGGCGCATTTTCTGTATGCCCGACGAACGGGTTGTCGTCCGGAATCGAGCCGTCGGTGTTGATGCGCGCAACGGTGCCGATCAGGTTGGTGGGGTCCTGGGCGTTCTTGCGCACGGGATGGCCCTGACGATCACCCGTCGTGACCCATATGGTGTTTTCGTCCTGGAACACGACACGTGAACCGAAGTGTCCGGTGGATTCCACGTTCGGATACTGGCTGAAGATGACCTCGACGTTTTCCAGCGCGGTCGAATCGTCGCTGAGACGGCCTCGTGCGACGGCCGTGTTGTTGGTGCCGTCGTCGTGCGGTTCGGAGAAACTAAGGAAAACCATACGGCTGGATTCGAAATCCGGCGCAACGGTCACGTCCAGCAGTCCACCCTGCTTGCGCGCATCCACGGCCGGCACGCCCTCGATCGGCCCCGAAACCTTCCCGTCGGCGCCCATCAGGCGCAGGCGCCCGGGACGCTCGGTCACCAGCATGGCGCCGTTGGGCAGGAAATCCAGACCCCAGGGGTGCTCGAATCCTTGAGCGACGGTCTCGGTGGTCCAGGCCTCTGTCTCGACCGGTTCGGGCGCGCGAGTCTGGCCTTCGAAGGCCGGCTGATAGTCCGATTCGGTCGGCCGGGTTTCCTCAGGCGCACGGTCGGTGCCGGATTCGGCATCGACATCTGCGTCGGAATTCTCGTCGGAGGCAGTCCCAGGCTCTGCAGCCGAAGCTTCGGCCGGCGCGGTCGCGGTGCGCGATTGGGGCTCGGAACCGTCCGAACCGGCATTGCAGGCGCCAAGGGCCAGAATGGAGAGAATGAGAACGATAATGCGCATGAGGGCTTCCTCGCGTTTCGGAAAAAATCCATCCGGGTTCCGAAATAGAACCCGGACGGCCAGAACGAAGCTTACCCCAACCCGAGTCAATCCTGTCTTGACCCAAGCTCTTGAGGAGCGGGCACCGGGGGTGCCCGCGACGTGATCTACCGAAAAAGACAGTTGGTGCGACCGGGCGCGCCTGAGCCTCCGCGAGGGAGGCCCTCGTGCTTATTGACGCCGTCCCTTCATTTATCGACCGGACCCACGGCTGCCTACGAATTCGGGATACGCCTCCAGCCCGCACTCGGACAGGTCGACGCCCTCGTACTCTTCTTCCTCGGTGACCCGGATGCCGAATACGGCCTTGATCACAGCCCAGACCGCAAGCGAGGCAAGGAATGTCCAGGCCAGAATGGTGCCCAGACCGGTGAGCTGCGCAAGCAGCGTTGCCTCGTCATTCGAAATCACGACCGCAAGCAATCCCCACATACCGACCACGCCGTGGACCGAAATCGCGCCCACCGGATCGTCTATCCGCAGCTTGTCGAGACCGACGATCGAAAATACGACCAGTACGCCGCCTATCGAACCGATGATCGATGCCAGCAAAGGGCTTGGCGCGAGCGGCTCGGCCGTAATCGCAACCAGGCCGGCAAGCGCGCCGTTGAGCGCCATGGTCAGGTCGGATTTTCCGAACATCAATCGCGCGGTGATGAGTGCCGCCACCACGCCGCCGGCCGCGGCCATATTGGTGTTGACGAACACCAGCGCCACCGCATTGGCTTCACCGATATCGGACAGCTTGAGTTCTGACCCGCCGTTGAAGCCGAACCAGCCCAGCCAAAGAATGAACGTACCCAGCGTGGCGAGCGGCATGTTGGCGCCGGGAATCGCGTTGATCTTGCCATCCGCGCCGTACTTTCCCTTGCGGGCCCCAAGCAGCAATACGCCTGCGAGTGCCGCCGCACCGCCGCATAGATGCACCACGCCCGACCCGGCAAAGTCGTTGAAACCCATGCTGTCGAGAAATCCGCCGCCCCACTTCCAGTACCCTTGCATCGGATAGATGAAGCCAGTCATGGCGACAGCAAAAAGCAGGAAGGCCCAAAGCTTCATGCGCTCTGCCACCGCGCCGGAAACGATTGACATTGCGGTGGCCACGAACACGACCTGAAAGAAAAAGTCCGACATGTTCGAGTAATAGACGTCCCCGCCGGAGGCCATGACCTCTTCGACGCTGTTTTCCGCGCCCAGAAGAAAGCTGATGCCCGGCCAGATGCTGTTGACCCCCTCGCCCGGATACATGATGTTGTATCCGACCAGCATGTACATGATGCAGGCGATCGCATAAAGCGCGACATTCTTGGTCAGTATCTCGGCGGTGTTCTTTGCTCTTACAAGACCTGCCTCGAGCATCGAAAAACCGGCCGCCATCCACATGACCAGCGCGCCTGAGATCAGGAAATAAAATGTATCCAGCGCGTAGGCGAGATGAATTGATTGTTCCACTGTAATCCTCCAGATTTGATTGGGTTCTTGGGCCCAGGAGCCTCTAGAGCGCTTCGGGACCGGTCTCGCCGGTCCGGATCCGAATCGCTTCTTCGAGCGGATAGATGAAGATCTTGCCGTCGCCGATCTTGCCGCTGCTGGCCGTGGTCTTGATCGTCTCGACTGCGCGCTCGACAAGATCGTCGACCACGGCAATCTCCAGTTTCGCCTTGGGCAGGAAATCGACGACGTACTCGGCGCCGCGATATAACTCGGTATGTCCCTTCTGCCGACCGAAACCCTTGACTTCGGAAACGGTCATGCCGTGTACTCCGATATCGGAAAGCGCCTTGCGAACATCATCGAGCTTGAACGGCTTGATGATTGCGGAAATCAGTTTCATGTCTTGCTCCTTCATGGATTTCTTTCTGGATGAGGTCGCATCTGACCGCCGGGCATCGAGGCCGAATCAGAATTCAAGCGTCCAGCCCAACCAGAGATTCGGGTTGTCGTCGGCCGCAATCGCGTTGCTCCCACCGCCGTCGGTCTGTTCGTAGGTCAGACTCAGGCTGCCGAAATCGTCCAGATCGCGACTGGCGCTCAATCCCCAGTGTGCGTAGGAAAGTTCGTCACCGGCTGCAGGGTTGCCGTCCTCATCGAAATCGTAGTAGCCGGCAAAAGCGGTGAACGAAAACTTTTCCAGCTCGAGCGGCAAATCCAGGCTTACGTTGTAATAGAGATCTCCGGTATCGAATGCAGAGTCTCCTTTCACTTCACCCCAGACCGTGTATGCCACGCTGGCCGAAAGCAGGCCATAGCCCAGCCCGAAGTAGGCTTCGGCATAGTCAAGATCGCCGCCACCGGGGTACAGGTAATAGATAGCGCCAACATCCCAGGTCGCGCCGCTGTCGCCGAATGTTCCTCCATACCCTGCATACAGATCGACTTCGGCATCTTCCTTGCCGCCGAAGTCCACATTCGAAAGCCACGCGCCGGAATAGAAGCCGGAGTCATCCGCGAAGTCGAAACCGCCCTGTATTGCGGCCTGATCGTCGGTTTGCGTGACACCCCTGAACAGGTAATTACTGACCACACCCACGTTGCCGCTGACCTGCCCCACCGCAGGCATTGACAGACCTGCAGCGCTTGCCACTAGTGCGATCGAAACGTACGAACATACCGCTGAACCTGCATATTTTCTCGGTTTCATGTCTGGCGCCCTCCGCCTTAGTCGTATGCGACCGGTTTCCCGAGCAGGCCGTTTCCTTTTCGGCAACCGGTGACTTGGCGTTCGTAAAGCTGTATTCAGATTTCGTGCCAAAGCAGAAAACCTAGTATTCTCAATGTATTGCAGTGTCGGCCGCGCGCGTTCGGCGATGTCGTGCTCTTTCAGGGTGCGCCGACCGCACTATGGCAGTGCGTGACGGAGAGAGTCCATGCCGAACTTCCGGACAGGTGACCTTGCCCATTACGAGCAGGTACGATGGAGTCGGAACAATTGATAGGGATATGCATTCCCCGTTCTGCAATCCAGCTGGCCCGATTCAGGCTTCGGCTGGCCGGTACCGATCAGGGCGCCTGTGATTGAATAGTCATGGAACGCTTTGCAGCCGGAGAAGTCGCAGATCCTGGATGCGATCAGCACGAAGCGGCGACCAACGGACGGTTCGATCGTTATCGACGCATGATCGACTTGGCAAACCCCCGTATTGTATGATCGGTCGTGAATCCAGGCCTGCCGACGAATAGAAGAACCGTGACGTGACATGAACAGACTTTGCTTGTTTGCTCTGATTGCTGCGTTCGGCATCGCCGGGGCCGCCCCGCGCGAAATCAGCGACCACCAATGGGCCGGTGTCGAGCGCATCATCGCCATCGGCGACTTGCATGGAGACTACGCCAACTACATCAAGACGTTACGCGCCGCAGAACTTGTCGATCACCGCGCAAACTGGGTCGCAGACGATACCCATCTGGTCCAGACGGGTGACATTCCGGATCGAGGTCCGGACACGAAGAAAATCATCGAACACATGGCGAAACTCGCGCGCCAGGCGCGCAGAGACGGTGGGCGCGTCCACAACCTGATTGGCAATCACGAGGCCATGAACGTCTACGGCGATCTCCGATACGTCACCGAAGAGGAGTTCGAAGCCTTTGCAACGCCGCGCTCGAAACGACTTCGCGAAAGATACCTGGACGCAGTACTCGATGACCTGTCATCACGCGACCCGGCAGCGTTCGCCGGGCTGCCCGACGATTTCCGTCAACAGTGGTATGCGCGTCGGCCGCCCGGCTGGGTAGAACACCGCCAGGCATGGGACCCCGAGTGGAATTCCGACGGCGAAATGTTTCAGTGGGTTGCCGATGCGCGCGTCTCCGTCCAGATCAACGACGCTATTTTCGTCCATGGCGGTATCAGCGCCCACTACTGTCAGGACACGCTGGCCTCGATGACCGAACGCGCACAGACCGATCTTCAACGGGGCCACCCGGGTGATGACAGCATCCTGACCGATCAATACGGACCGCTGTGGTACCGGGGACTGGCGGGCGTGGCACCCGAGACGCCTTCCGAGACCGTGGACCGAATTCTGAGCAACCATGAAGCCGCACATATCGTCATCGGCCACACGCCTACCGGCGGCTTCATCTGGCCGCGCTACGGCGGCCGGGTCGTGCAGATCGACACGGGAATCGGCAGCGCATACGGCGGCCACATCGCTTACCTGGAGATTACGCCCGGAGGCTTGTTCGCCGGCTACCAGGCGGAAAAAATAAAATTGCCCGCCGACGAAGCCGAACTCGAAGGCTATCTGGAAAAGCTGACTGAATTGTTCCCGGACAATGCTGCCGTTGGCGAAAAGCTCAAGACCGTGCAAGCCCGGGCAGTCACGGAGAGCGGGACGCATACAGTGGAAGAAACGAAATCCGACGCGGCCGGACAAGGCACGGCCGATGCAAAGCAAACCGCAGGCGTGGATGCGCCCCCTATTTGCGGCACGCGTTTGTAATCGCGCGCTCGAACAGGTCAGGATTCTCAAGCACTTCGAAAGCCTTGCCGATGTACTTGATTGCACGCGACCGTTTCCGCGGCCGCAGACGCGGCTCCCCCTCGACAATAGCTTCTATTGCGCCCCTGTTTTCAAGAAACTCGGCGCGAACGGAATCGAGCGTGGCGTTATGCAGACAGAATCCCCGGAAAAGCCGTTGCCTGACGCTCGAGATCCGAAGCGCTTCATTGGGTACTGCGTATTGCGCGTCGACCAGGCCGGACGAATCGAAGTCGTAAGGTAGCGCATAAAGCGGCTCACCCGATTCAGGACCTATCAGCTTGGCGTTGTGACAGCAATCGTCACCGGCCGGACCACCAAGCGAGGACCAGTCGGCGTTACCGATCAAGTATTGAAACAGTGCGAACCGGCTGCTTTCCAGCGAGTCCAGCCGTTCCGGGCGGATTTCAACGAGATCATGCTTGTCCAGATCATTGCGGTCTGCAACCAGCTTGTCGTCTTCGATCAGGAATGCAAAACGCGGATCGTCATTTCTGTCCCGATCCACGTCGTGGTAGGTAACAGAAAGCGGACGGACCCGAAAGCTTCGATCGGTGATGAGGTTATAGATCGGATAGGCGAGCATCTCGAGGACGTAGTACTGCTCCCACCTGCTGCCGTTGTTGCAATGCGTCACCATCTTGATCGACTTGTTGCCCTCGAACAAGGTGCCTTCGGCATCATCCTTGTCGAATCTCAGCCTGATCGGCGGGAAACGGCATATTTCCTGCCGCGTCTTGCCACGACGCTCGACAGTCAACGCAATGCTCTCGCGCACGCCTGAATCGTTGACGTAGTGAAGCCTTGCCGGATAAGGCTCCTGGTTGTCGTCGTCCCGAACGATGTCCCGCCAGGGCGCGCTGATCGTCAGCTCAACTTCGTCGCCGGTTTCGAACAGCGCGACCGCGTCGCCGGCGTGCGCATCCGAGACGGCGAGCATGGCAACCAGGCATGCAGCGAGGATGACGCCGGCCGTTGCCGAGGCGCTGCCAGCGAGCGCTGAACGAGGCGGGTCAGGCGTCTGCATTGTCGGGTGCCGCAGCCTGTTGTTCAGCCTCCTTGCGCTTCTGCTTTTCGGCCTTTCGGCGGGCGACGAAGTCCGGCTCCAGGCCGTCGCCGAAACAGGATACATACAGCGTCGCATAGCTGAAAAATACCGTAAGAATCGCGGCCACCTCCAACGCGGCAACGCCGGCCGCTATGCCGGTACCGATCGCCACCAGGATGAACAGGGCATCGAAAGTATCCTGCAAGGCCCGTCTGAACTGGACCCCGGCAACGATGCCGGCAAGGCTGAACGCCAGGGCCAGGCTGTGCTGGACGATAAGCACGATTGCGGCAACCACGCCGGGCAGAATCAGCGTTGTCTCGTCGAGCGAGTGGTCGTGGATGCCGGATCGATGAATGCCCTTGTGCACCCACGACACGGGGAGCATCAGAAGCCAGGTGCCGATCAGCGTGATCATGAGCTGCCGGGCGTATCCAAGACTATCCAGGTTCTCGCCGGCTCGCAGAACGGTACTGATGATCTCTCCGTCCGATCGCACCGTTTCACGTTGTCCGGTGTCGATGCTGATTTCCCCGCCCGCGGCGAGATCACTCACGCCGCCGACAGGCAGCCAGTCGGCAAAGGAAGGAAAAATCGAGACCAGAGCCAGCAACAGCAAGCCAAGCGACAGGTGATAAAGCAGCAGCTTTCGAAGCAGCCTGAAGCCGGCGCGTCGCATGTCCGCTTCGGAAGACAAAAACGACGGATCAAGCCCTGAGTCGGTCTTTCCGCTGGATTCCTGCAAGTCTCTTTCCTCGAAGCGCAACTGCCGAGCTTGGTGAGCAGCCATCAATATTTTTATCATACGCCCGTAGCGGCCATCTCGGCAAGCAACGATGATCGAGCGACACGAGGCGCAAGGATTTTGAAATCCCTGTCAGGGATTTTTGCTCGGCCATGGTGGGTTGAAACGGCCGCTACGGCGCCAGGTAAGCCTCACCATTTTTCCTGACGAAGCAAGCGTTCTCGATGGTGTGAATCTCTTCAGGCGGATTCCCGCCGACGCTCAGCACATCGCCTTTGCATCGACGCTCAGCGTCAGCTGCGCTGCAATTCGGCCAGTAATTCGACGAATAGCGAGTCGTTCCGGATCGAGTCGTAGTAAGGCAGGAACGGTTCGATGAAGGGATGGGCCCAGCCGGGTTCCTCGAATGCCGAGCGTAGACATTCGATCGCGGCCGAAGCCGCCGCGGCCATGCCCAGTGCACGGCATGTGTGATGCCGCAAATTCAACCTTTGGGCCAGGTCGCGCACGGATCCGCGAAACCAGGTCCGCACCAGTCTTTCGGTCTCAGGGATGTTTCCGCGTGCGGCCGAGATATAGGCCCTGGCCAGGTAGACGTTGGGCTCGAATTCAATAAGTCCCTGCGCCCGATTCCGCGCCTGCCTCCTTTCAGGCTCCGCCGGCGCTTGAACCGGGAGCCGATCGGTGTGCGCATCACGGAAGTGGTCGGTAATGACCCCGGCGAGGTCGACATCGGGCACGTCGGACGATGTCCAGGCATCGCTTCCAGGTTCGGCCGTGCTGACCCTGCTCAAGAGTGCGGCCGCGCCGTCAAAGTCCCTGGCGGCAATATGCGCCTCCCAAAGCTCGAACGGATCGATCTCGACGCCATATTCGGTTTGCAGCATGACCAGGTCATCGAGCAGGCGACCGGGTTGCCCGTGCTCCCGCACCCGCAGGACTCTTTCAAGATAGGCCAGCCTGAAATTATCCAGCGACGCATTTTCGAATTCCTCGGCGGCTTCGTCGTAGCGATGAGTGAGCATCAGATACGTCACCAGCCGGCGTGTCCAATATGCGTTTCTGGGGTCCAGCGTGCGGGCCTGCCGAAGCGTTTCGACCATGCCGGCGATATCGCCCTGGCGGCGCTGTATCCATGACTGCAGCTCCAGCACCTCCGGGTCGCTCGGCCTCAACGCCTGCGCCTGCCGGACCAGTTCGAAGGCGCGATCGTGGTCTTTCAGAATATAGTAGACATAATAGCTCTGTGCGATCAGGGCTTCGGAGGACTGCGGCGCAAGCGTCTGCACGCGCTCCAGAATGCCTTCCAGGCGCTGAATCGATTCCGTGTCCCGCCGTTGCATGTTGATATAGCTCAGCGAGCCGGCCAATTCCGCCCAGGCCCTGACGAAACCCGGATCCAGCGCCACGGCTCTTTCCAGCGCAGCAATATAGGCGGGGGCCGCCATGGTCTCTGATTGGCGCAGCTTCATCGCTTCATGGTACGCACGATATGCCGCCATGTTTTCGGTCGGGATGACTTCCAGCCGAACAGCGTCCTGCGGGGTCAGCGTGAAATGCATCGCCGAGGCAATCGAGCGCGCAATCTCGGACTGGATGTCGAAGATATTCGCCGGCGTCAGTTCCCGGTCGTACTGCTCGGCCCACAGGTGCACGTCCGAGACCGAATCGATCAGCTGGACATTGATCCGGATCTGGTCGCCGATCTGCTGCACGCCCCCCTCGAGGATGGCGTCTGCACCGAGTTGCCGGCCGATCTCCCGGATGTTCATCTCGCTGTCGCGATACTCGGACACCGAGGTGCGGGAAATCACCCGCAGCGACTGGAGCTGAGCCAGCTGGGTCAGCAGGTCGTCGTGCACGCCGTTGGCAAAGAATGCGCTTTCGCCGGCCAGTCCGTCGGAAATGAAAGGCAGCACCGCCACCATCGGGGTCTCGACGCGCTCCGCGCCAGGCGCCGGCGTAGCCGAGTCACCGCCGATGCGGAAGCTGCTGAAAAGCACCAGCGCCAGCACGACGGCAAGAGCACCGAGGATCCATTGCTTGAAGTCATTCGGCTGCCGGACATCCGGCCGCGTGTCCTGAACGGCCGTCGAATCCGCCGGCGGCGGAAAGTGGCTGATGAATCCCCGTCGCACGACCGTTTCGATACAGGCGTTCCTGTCGTCGGGCGACAGGATCTGGCGCAGGATCGAAATGCACCGGTTGACCGCGTGATCGGACACGATTCGGTCGTCCCAGACCGCGGTCATCAGTTCATCTCTGCTGATGAGCGTGTCCTGGTGCGCGAGAAAATAATCCAGCAGCCGGGCAACGCGTGGCTCCAGCCGAACCGTTTCGGCCCCGTCGAACAGGTCGCCGGTGTCGGGGTCGAAGCGCCATTGGCCGAAAGCGCGGACATTCGGCCCTGTGAGGTCGCCGGCATTCATGCTGCGATCCGTGCAGGGGCCGGAGCAAGCAGGCGGCGCAGGCGCGCATCGTTGATCAGCATATGCATCCGTAGATCGGCCCCGTTCGGAAGAATCAGCAACAAATCAGCAACAAATCAGGGTTTGATCAGGCGATCTGATGTGCCCCACATCACACTTTACCCCAATGCTGCCGCAGTCAGGGGCATCCAGCATCGCCCTGCGCGGATCGATACGTCACACATGCCGCGCCTGGCGTGAATCTTGGCAAAACCATCAAACCCGAGGTCCGAGAAAACATGAACCGACAACTGATATTTACAACGATTGCACTTGCCGCCTGGGCGCTGCCCACGCAGGCCGTCGAAGCGCGCGACAAGCCATTCGCCAACATCGTCCCGGCGCTGACCGGCGCCCCACCCGAAGGATTTGCGATAGGCAGGGCGTTCACGGCCTATACCGGATCGGTCGACGGGTCGATCTACAAGCTGAACCTGCGCACCGGCGAGGGTGAAATACTGGTTCCGGCCGAAGTTGAAGACTTCGACGTTTTCACGCAGTGCTTCAAGCTCGGCATGCGCGTCGATCGACGGAGCAACTACCTGTTTGCCGCCGGCTGCGCGGGTGGGAACGCGTACGTATTCGACGCCGAGACCGGCGAGGAGATAATGGAATATCAGCTCACTGACCCGTTTACGACCGTTATCAACGACCTGGCCATAACCCGGAAAGCGGTCTTCTTCACCGATTTCGGGCAACCGTTCCTGTACCGGCTTCCGCTGTCGCGCAACGGTAGATTGCCGGAAGGCGCCGACGCCGCGACCCCGCTGCCGCTGATCGGCAACTTTGCCGACGACGCTGCAGCCGACGGCTTCTCTCTGGCCAACGGCATCGTCGCCACGCCCAACGGCAAGACCCTGGTCGTCGGCAACTCGGCCAACGCGCAGATCTACCGGGTTGATCCGAAGACCGGCGATACCGACCGGATCGAGCTGGACACGCCGCTGACAGGCTTCATCGACGGCATCGTGCTGTACGGCAATATCCTGTTCATTCTGACCCCTTACGACGTCATCTTCCCCGAAAATGGCCCTCCGTTTGCCGATCCCAACAACCCGATCGACAGGATCCAGGTCGTGGCACTGGATGAAGACCAGCGCACCGGAACGCTGCTCGGCAACATTACCGACCCGGAAAACCTGGACGGCGTCGCGAGCGGGGCCATGTTCGGCGGCTCGCTTTACGTCAACAATGCTCGTTACCTCACGTTCCCCGGCCCCGATACGGAATACTGGATCACCCGCCTTGACGTAATGGACGTCCAACCCTAAACACCCCGGCGCGGGCCGGATAACTTGGAGTTCCAGCGAGGGCATCCTGCATGCACGACCGGCTCCGGCGACCGTGGGCGGAGCAGGTTGCGCAGCCTTTACCGAAACTCTAATTTTTCCGGCCCGCGCTACTTTCAAGACTCCTGTCATCCACACACAACCGAAGAAATAGTGATGAAAGCAGCACGCATTGAATGCAACGGTGCCTGCATTGAAAAGAACGGCACCGGCATGACGGACTTTATCGAGAAGAGAGAGCCGGCCAGGAATTCACCGGCATCTGCGGAACTCACGAGGATTACTTCTGGATCATCCCGACCGGACACTGTCTTGTGGGCCATGCGGCAATCAGCGGCATGGCCCACGAGCTTCAAAACCGCCGCGTCTCGTGCCAGAGATGCGCATTTACCCAGGTGGTTCATGCGCCGCCGTTTCGCGCATAGGCCGCAGGGGGTGGTCTCGAAACGTTCGCGGAAGCGACGCGTGAAGTGCGTGACGCTGGCGAAACCCACTGCCAGGCCCTGCGGACAGGCGGCTTTTCCCGCGTTGCATCATTCTTCCGATCTACATGGTTCTCGCTCCGAAATACACCAGCCTAAAGTGTGCTTCGGCCCGGACCGGGTTGGAATCCCTGCTTGTTGCCGATGCTTATCCGGGGGTTGCAGATTGCCGCATTAACGGTCTCGAAATCCGCGCTCGGTGTTGCTATACGATGGAAGTCGTGCAATTGCCCCCGGTATTCCCGGTACCCGGATCCCCAAGGACCGGGGCGATATTCTGCGATCCGGTTGCCGCATTGTCCTTGACGGCAGAATCGGAAAGCGTCTTGACGCGTTCCCGACAGTCCGTCCGTATCTTCTGCGCTTTAAACCGAGTGGATCTTGATGTCGTCTGAAACAGAACCGGGTCGCGCGCACCTGACCGGCGCCAATGCCGCTAAAGCCGATGTAGATCAACCCTGGGAAAAAGACAACCAGGCCTGGTGGGACTGGTACGTCTCTTTGGGTGACAACCAGATCGGTGCCACTGATCGAATCGATGTCGGCGCCGTCAATGCCATGCTGGACACTGAACTGAAAGATGCCGAAATCGCCGACGACGACGAGCTCGACATCGCCCTGGCCGAACCCTACCCGCTGACTCGGACGCAGCGAGATTCTTTTCGGGCCAACGGCCATATCAAGCTTTCCGGAGTGCTTTCGCGGCGCGCCGTCCGCCGGTTGCGGATCGAGATGCACCGATGCTTCGAGAATGAATTCGGAATCGATCCCGACCAGCGTGCCGCGGATCGTTTCCTGAGCGTCGAGATGTCCTGGCTGAATAATTCCCTCATCCGCCGTTACGTCCTGGCGCCGCGCATCGCCCGTCTCGCTGCCGAGCTTCTCGGGGTCGATGCGACCCGCCTCTATCACGATAATCTGCTGGCAAAGCAGCCCGGCTGCGGCCGCACGCCATGGCATTACGATCGCCATCATTTCCCGATCGCCACCGATGACATCGTCACGGCGTGGATCCCGGCCCAGACGATAATGCCTGCAATGGGTCCGCTGACCTTCGCCGGCCCCATGGCGGCCCACCGGCGGGTCGAAAACATCGAATTCGACAAGTTCGGAATCAGCTATGACCGGCGCATCGACGAGGTATTTCGAAAGCACTCGAACGAAATCCACATCGTGGAAGAGCCTTTTGCGATCGGCGAGGTCAGTTTCCACCACAACCTGTGCTTTCACAGCGCGCGGTCCAATCGAACCCGCTTCAGCCGCATGGCAATGGCCAACACCTATTTTGCCGATGGCGCGCGCGTCGTCGACCGGCCCACGATGGTTTCCGGCGACTGGCAAAAGTTCATGCCCGGCGTGGCACCAGGCGAAATCGCCGACAGCGAATACAACCCGGTTTGCTGGTCGCGCACGAAATGAACGCCGATCGGGTAACATGATGTGGATGTTCGCAAAAGCGCGCATTCCCTGTCGCCCTGAAAGCCATCCCCCCACAGCGTCAGCCGGCTGAACCCGGTTGTCGCGAGCAACGTCGTAAAACACGGCAAGGTAAACCATGGCTTCTTCCGCCGAAGACCTTCGCGATCGAATCGACGATCATTTCGACAAGCTTTCCTCGCTCGAGGAACTTGACGACGAGCGCTATCACGCCACTCATGAAACCTTCGAGGCCGGCAGCAACCAGCGTGAGCTGATCCTCGAATGGCTCGCAGCGCTCGTATCAAGTCTTTCACTCCCGACCGGGAGAAGTGCAGAAATGCTGAGCGTCGGCTGCGGTGGCGGTGTCATGGATAGACGCTTCGCTCAGGTGGTCGCCGATCACGCAGACGCAATCTCGCTTGCCGGCGTCGACCCAAACCCGGAACATACGCGAGCGTTCAAGCAGCAACTCTCCGGCGAAGGCTTCGACGTCGAAGTATTCACTGGCGGCTTCGAGGATTTCCGGTCGGAGCAGCAATACGACATCATCCACTTCATCCATTGCCTGTATTACTTCGAGCACATCGAGCCGGAACTGCGCAAGGCCGTCGATATGCTTAGCGCCAACGGTGCCCTGGTCGTGCTGCAAGCGCCCAACGAAGCGCTCAATCATCTTGCTGATCGTGTCTGGAAGAAGCAGTTCGACCAATCGGCCTGGTACAGCGACGACGTCGTCTCCGCGCTCAAGGGAATGGATATCGACCTGCAGGTAGAAAGAATCGATGCCGAAGTCGATGTGACGGATTGCTTCTACAGTAACAGCGAAACCGGTACGGACATGCTCGACTTCATCGTTCAAGCCGAAACGCGCAAGCTCTCGAGTGCTTTCCAGGCATCGCTTCTTGAAAGCCTGCGCTCGATCTGCCGACAGCAGGGCGACCGGCTCCTTTGCAAGCATCCAGTCGACGCAATCGTGGCCCGCAAGCGCAACGAGCCGGCCTGACCGGACACCAGGAAACCGTTCACTTCCAGCCGCCTGTTTGAAATGGATACCAGCACCGGCAGGGGTCGTCCGCATCGTCGGCGACACCGGCAAACGGATTCTGGCCATCGCCGGGTTCGGTGAGGATCTGATTGCCGTCACAGCGGACCTCAACACCGGCGTGATCACCACTTTGGCTTCGCTGCCGGATTTTGCCAACGGCCTGGCATCCGGCAAGGCACCGCCAGCGCAAGTGCCGTAGCAGGAGGTGGCTGTCCGCGTTATTCCCTGCGGTTATTCATCGCACGTCGCAGGGTCCCTTATCGCGTATCCGGGCAGTCCATCCGGCAATCGATTCGATCGCCGAGTGATCATTACTCGAAACTGTCGCTCTGGATCAGATCGTCGGGACCATAATCCGGACGCTGATCGACGCCCTGGACCACGCCTATCGGCTGATAGTTGTAGTAGAAAGGGAATACCGTGCCCAGCGCGTTGTTGCCCTGCCGACGGATCAGCACTTCAGACAGGATCCGGCGGAAGTCGGTGGTCGAGCGAACGTCGGCGTTCTGGAACAACTGAGACGGCGACATGCCCGGCCACTGGCCGTGGAACCGGCCGCCGTTGACGTTGCCGCCCAGCAGCATCATCGGGTTGCCGGAGCCGTGATCGGTGCCGTTATCGTTGTTGTTGAACGCACGCCGGCCGAACTCGCTGTGGAGCACGACGGTAACCTTGGAACGTCGATCCGTAGAATCGTCGGCCCCGCCTGCCATGTCGGTCCAGAAGGCGTTGAGTGCACGCGCCACGATGTCGAAGCGCTCGTAGAACCGACCCGAGGAGTTGTTGACGCCACTCGGCACCGATCCCTGGTCGACATGATCGTCCCAACCGCCAACATCGATCTGACCAATGCGCAGGTCCACGCCGGCCTTGATCAGCCGCGACAACGTGATCAACTTGTCGCTGAACGTTTCCGGTCGACCATCGTTGCGCACCGGGTAGAGGTTGTTGAGGGCGTTGGCGTTGTAGTCGTTGTTGCTCTGCGCGCCGAAGATCGGCTCGAGCTGATTCAGCGCGTTGAATGCCTGCTCGCCGGCCACGCCGGCGGACGAGCTGTCCAGCGCGTAAATATCCTCCAGCGCCTGTTCCACTTCTTCCTCGAGATTGCTTTCGTTGAAATCGAACCGGTCCGGAAAGCGCAGCGTTACGGCGGAGGGCTCGCGCAGCAACGAGAACGTCACCTGGTTTTCGGTGACCACCACCGGCATCAGCATTTGCGGCGGCAGATTCCCGGCGGACGCCAGATGGCGGGTCAACCAGCCGTCCGAAGTCAGTCGGGTGCCGGGAATCGTTTCGTTGTCGTTGACGCCGACCACGGCGCCCGGCGTGCCCAGCTCGATCAGGCGCTGGGCTTCGAAATGGCTGCGGTTTACGATGGGCAGGCCGGTGGCGTGGACAATGGCGAAGTCGCCTTCGTTCCACAAGTCGATCAGCGGCGCGCCGGCGGCGTTGATGCCGAAGCCGTCGGCCAGCGGCAGCATCGTGCCGGTCGGCAGGCGCACGCTGGTGCTGGGGCGCAGGTTTTCGTAAAAACCGCGGTCGGGATGACCGCTGCCGGGCGCGTACACGCTCAGCCCGTCGATCCCGCCGCGCAGGAAGATGTAAATCAGGATTTCATCGTTGAACGATCCGCGTCCGATAGCAAAGCTCAGCCGGGGCGACATCGTCGTCAGCGCGCCGGCGGCTACCCCGCCCAGGAATCCCCGTCGTGTCGTCGTTACCATGGTCAGGCGCTCCTATCGAATCATCAGGTCAGGCAGCAGCGCAAGCTGCAGCACAAGGCCCCGCAACACGCGCTGGTAGGCGCTGTTGCTGCCGGTATCGCCCGTATTCACACCGAGCGGCGCGTCCGGCCCGGCGGCCTGTCCATGTGTTTGCACGAAATCCAGCATCACCGCACGTTTGCCGGCATCCAGCCCGAAGCTGGCGCTCAATATGCGATCGATCCAGAACGTCACGATCGCGTTCGGCGTCAGCGCGACGCCGGACTGGTTGGTGACTTCGGCGGCGTTGATGAACTGACTGCCAAACGATGCATCGGTGTCGCGCAGCATGCGGGTGACCGCACGCCACGACATCACCAGCGGCCCGGTGCCCTGCCAGATGGCGCGGTCCTCGGGAAAGCCGGTGGGCGGTTCATAGTCGAAAGGTGCCTGGCCGGCGCGGCCGATGTCGCTCAGAAAGCCGAAAGTGCCGGCATTGTCGTCAGGCGAGGTCATCTCGAACACAAAATCGGCGCTGGCCGCGCGCAAGGCGGAGGTGATGATCTCGACCGGACGCTTGCTCTTGTCGCCCCAGGTATTGAAGAACTCCGAAGAATTCAGCAGCAGCCGGTAAACCTGCTCGAGCTGATCCGCGGCCTGCCATTGGGTCTGGAACAGGTCGGCGGCCTGCTGCACCACAGGACTGCTGGCCGAGAAGCTGTCGCCGATCAGACGTACCGCAAGTTTCCAGCAAACGAACTCGGCCGTGCCTCGATGGGCTGCCAGGTAATCGAGCAGCACGTCGAGTTCCGATTGGCCGGTGCCCGGCACGTTGAGGCCGACCACCGTCTTGGCGTCGAAATCGTGCCAGTCCGGCCGGAACAGGTATTCGCCGGTATCGGGCGCGTTGTCATCGCCGTCAGCGACGCCGAATCCGGTCAGCAGACGCGCGGCCTCGAGTACGTCGGCCTCGGCGTATCCCTGCGGTTGACCATCGACATTCAGCGGCACCTGGCTGGGCGGCGTGAAGCCGAAATAATTTTCCACCGCACCCAGCGTGTGCAGTTCCAGCAGTTCGCGGGCATAGTTTTCGTTCGGATTGGGGGTGTCGTTCTGGCGGTTGTCGAGGTAGTACAACATCGCGGTGCTCTTGACCGCAGCTTCCAGCATCACCCGGAAATTGCCGAAAAGGTTCGGTCGGATCACGTCGCGATCGTGATGCACCATCACGCTGCGCACGACATCTTCGTTGCCGTCGACGTGGAAATGGTTGTGCCAGAAATCGGCCAGAATTTCGCGAAGCTGCCAGCGCGAATGAACCATGCGAGTCAGCGCGAGCAGTTGGGTTTCCTGAAACGGACGACGCCGGACACGGAACGCGTCGTTGCCATCGAATCGGCGATGCTGTTGCCACTGCTCGGTCAGGGTCTTGTTCAGCGTGGTGTAGTTGGCATTCTGGAACGTACGCGAATCGACTTCAGGATCCGCGCCGCCAATACCACCGGTGATCTGTTCGTCCAGCCACGCGGCATAGCGATCATTGTCGTTCGCGCCCAGGCTGTTGAAATATTCGACGTCGCCGATGTCGCCGGGGTTGGCCGGATTGGCCGGCTTCGGGCCGAATCCCAGTTTGTGGTAAACCCGAACCGCCAGCGGCGGGAATCCGCCGGCGCGCGTTGACAGAGCTTCGCGAGCGGGATACAGCGCTGTGACGGAATTGTCTTCGGACCGGTTAACCGCGCTGGCAGCGGTCGGACCGAACGCAAGGCCGGCCACCACGCCTGCACCGGCGCCGGTTGCGGTTTTCAAGAATCGGCGTCGCCGACTGCGGTGATCATTCACGACCCTGGTCTCCGGACAAGCCCCCTTTGGGTTATCTGGACCTGCACCCGGCGACGTGCTCCCTTGGCCGCTGTTCACCGGGACGCGTTTTGACATAACATACCCGTGAAGCCCCTGATAATCAATAATAATTTCAGCACGAGCCTTTCCGCCTGAGTGTCTGCGCCCATTTTCTTTCCACCTTGGAGAATCCCGTCACATGACTATTCCAACACGGTTGTTTCCAATCGGTGTACTTCTGACTCTGCTGATCGCAATGACGCCTGCGCTCGAAGCCCGCGCAGGCGCGCCGCAGACCCTCGATTTTTCGCCGGCCGCGGACAACACTTTGTATGAACGCCCCACCGGCGATCTGAGCAACGGTGCGGGACCGGCCTTGTTCATCGGTCGGACCGGCGCGAATGCCGGCGAAGTGCTGCGCCGTGCGCTCCTCCGCTTCGACCTGAATGCGATTCCACCCGGCTCGGAGGTGCTTTCGGCGCGGCTGGAATTCAACGTCGACATGGTGCCTCCAATGTCCACCGGCTTTGACGCCACGCTGCATCGGGTGCAGGCCGCCTGGGGCGAAGCGGGTTCGTTGGCACCGGGCGCCGGCGGCGGCGGCACGGCGGCCCAGCCCGGTGATGCCACTTGGCTGCACCGGTTTTTCGATACCGAATTCTGGGCCACGCCGGGCGGCGACTTCGATCCGACCACCTCGGGCACCGCGCCGCTGGACGCCGGCATCGGCGTGTTCGCATTCGAATCCACACCCGCTCTGGTCACCGACGTCCAGATCTGGGTCAATCAGCCGGGCGCGAATTTCGGCTGGATCGTGCTTGGCGAGGAAGACAATCCGGAGAACGCGCGCCGAATCGCCAGCCGAGAAAATGCCGCGCTGGCGCCCACGCTCGAGGTTCAGTTCATTCCGGCGCTGCTGCCGCAGCCCGCCGTTCCGGTCTCCACGTTGAACGTGAAGGGACTGACGCTGATGATACTGGTGCTCGGGCTGCTGGCCGGACAGACGATGCGCACCCGGCGGCGGGCGGTCTGATCGGCGCTGCGGCGACCCCGGGAGCAACGTGTCGGCCAGCCGCTCGGCCGCCGCCAGCGCCGGATCTACTGGCTGGTGCGCGGGGCTGCCGCCGCGGCCGTCCTTGAGCCGGAATTCGCCAGCCCTGGCGTGCTCCCGAACCCGGCGCATGCCCGTCCCCTTTCATGGCGCCCGAACCCGACGGCTGAATCCAAACACCCTCGTCGCAAGCAAGCTTTTATTTATTCTGCAAATTCAGCGACTCGGAAAGCGCTTGGTCGCGAGGCTCACAGGGAGTGGCAAGCCCTTTTCAAGATGCATGGCGGCAAGGATGCGCGTTTTCCGGCAGGCGCTGCGGGAGTGCGGCCGGGCCGACAGTGCGGCGTAGCGACCCTTCTAAAGGGTTTGCAATTCACGGTGGGTCGCGCCTTGCACCTGTCGACTCAGTCACGCTCTGAAAGTTACGCAATGAGTGGCGGAGTACACTAGACAGATATTGTCCAACGGAGCATCTGCCAATGTTGTGGCAGGCAATCAGCGCGGCCCGGGATCTCGGCCGAGTGCAGGAAATCGCGGTCGTACTGATCCGCTACGGTTTCGGTGACGTGGTCCAGCGCGTTGGCATGGCCGGCGCGCTCGAGAAGGCCGGCAAGGCGCTGCACTGGGGCAGCGGCGACGAAGCGGGTCCGATGCGCACGCCGGAGCGGCTCAGGCGGGTACTCGAGGACCTGGGACCGACCTTCGTCAAACTCGGCCAGGTGCTGGCTACCCGGGTTGATGTATTCGGTCCGGAATGGCTGGAAGAATTCGCACGGCTGCAGGAAAAGGCGCCGCCGGTGGAATGGGACGAAATCCGTGCGCAGCTGACCGAAGACCTGGGGCAACCGCCCGAGGAACTGTTCACCGAACTCGACAGCAAACCGCTGGCCGCCGCCTCGCTGGCCCAGGTCCACCGTGCGCGCCTGGCCGACGGCCGCCAGGTCGTACTCAAAGTCCGGCGTCCGGGCATCCGACCAACGATAGAGGCCGACCTGCGCCTTCTGCAGCGCCTGGCCGATATCATTGAATCCGAAGCGCCGGAAATGCGTCAGTACCGGCCCGGTGAAATCGTCAAGCACTTCTCCCGCTCGCTGAGCCGCGAACTCGACTTCGCCGCCGAGTGCCGCAATGCCGAGCGGATCGACGACCAGCTGGACGCCGAATCGGGCATCGTGGTGCCGGAGGTATTCTGGCAATACAGCGGCGAGCGGCTCAACGTCCAGCGCCTGATCGAAGGCATCGCAGGCAGCGACATCGCCGGCGTCGAGGCCGCCGGGTTGGACCGTCACCGTATTGCCTGCCGGGGCACGCGTGCAATCCTGTCGATGATCCTCGAACACGGTTTCTTCCATGCCGACCCGCATCCGGGCAACATCAAGTTCTTGCCCGATGATCGCATCGCCCTGCTCGATTTCGGCATGGTGGGTCGGCTGTCGCAGACGCGCCGACACGAAGTCGCCGATCTGCTGCACGGCCTGGTCGAGCGCGATCCCGACCGCGTCGCGCGAATTTTGCTTGTCTGGAGCGGTGACGCCGATACCGACAGCGATCAACTCGAAGAGGACATCGTCGATTTCATCGAGCAATATCACGGCGTACCCCTGGAGCATCTCGACATGTCGGCGATGATCGGCGACATGACCGGCGTGCTGCGCCGACACCATCTGATTCTGCCCGCCGATCTGGTACTGATGCTCAAGGCGTTCATTACGCTCGAGGGCATGGGCCGATCGCTGGATCCGGAATTCGACATGGCCTCGGAAGCCGCGCCGGTCGTCGAGGGCGTGCTCAAGCGCCATTATTCGCCGTCGCGGGTCGCCGAACGACTGCAGAAGAGCCTCATGGATACGCTGCGCATCGTCGGCGCCCTGCCCGAAGACCTCAGCCGACTGCTGCGGATGGCCCGGCGCGGTCGCGTCGAAGTGCATATCGACATCAACTCGCTCAAGGAAGTCGCCGCACGGCTGGACAAGGCCGCGAGCCGGCTGACGCTCGGCGTTGTCACCGCCGCCCTGATCATCGGATCGGCGATCGCGCTGAACGTCCAGCACGACCCCGGATCCTCCGGCCCGCCGCTGCTCGGCACCATCGGTTTCATCGGCGCCGCCCTGGGCGGGATCTGGCTGCTGATCTCGATCTGGAAGAGCGGTCGCGACGACTGATCCCGACCGATCGAGCCGCGCGCCGGACCGGGTATCCCAGCCTGCAAAGAAGAGCGCCAACCTGTTGCGGACGCCCGTCATCCGGCCCCGCGCTCGATCTCTCTAGTGGCATTCGCCCGGAAGACCGGCCTCGGGAGATACGTCTTTATGTACGCGCTTTTTTAATTAAGGCGCCGCTGAAAACGATTCCGGCAGAATCGCCCGTTCGTTGTCGAGATCCGGCTTCAGTCCGGAGAAATTCTCGGGTACGAGCGGATTTTCGAGGATGAACAGGGTTCGTTGTTCGAGGCCAAGGCGGTCGACGATATCGCCGTAATGACGATTGAATATCTCGTCCAGCCTGCCGGAGGCGACAATATCGAGCATGCCTTTTTCGATGCGCGAGGCGAGCGCGGGCAAGTCGGGGTTGACGTAGAAAACCAGCGGAAACGGATAGAACATCAACAGGTGCTCGTCGATCACCAGCCCGGCCTGCTTCGATGCCCGATTTTCGAATACACCGAGAACTTCATTGGCGCCAAACGCGCTGTAGTCGATACGGCCGTCTTCCAGCCGCTGGAATATATCGTCGAAACTACCCTCTTCGACCACGGTATATGCGTTGCGCCTGAAAATTTCCGCATCGCTCCAGGTCTCGGGGATGCCGTGACGCAACGCCTGGAGTTCCGCCTCGGTGTCGATTGCGGCAAAAGCATCGGCATCCTGCTCTCGAATGACAGGGATTCGGTAACCCAGGAGGTTTTGCGTCATCGGATGCGCAATGACGATCATGTCGCCGTCGCGGAATTTCCGGTTGCCGGCGATCGTGACGAACAGGTCGTGGCGTTTCCCGGAAAAGACCCGCGACTCTTCGTCGCCTGGATAATCATCCAGCGTCTCGGCTATCTGCCAGGGCCCCATCTCGTCTTCGGTTGCCGCCAGCACCGCTTCGAGCACCTCGCGCTCATACACCTGGCGCGCCGCCGAACGATTGCCGTTCCAGAAATCGACGCGCGTCAGGGGTTCCGACTGCGGATCGGCATCAGCGCTCTGCTGATCGGCTTCAATCAAGCCGGCCGAAAAAAGCACCATCGCTGCGAGAAACAGTTTCGAATTCATCGTCCACACTTGAAGGTAGTTACATCCGATTCACAATTCACACGCCCGTTCGAAGGCCTACTGCGCAAGCAGGCGTTCGATCTCGGCGCGGATCCCGATCATGTCGGCCGCGCACATCGCGTGCGCTTCCGAGCCGTTGGGAGCGTGGTACTCCATCCCCGGGTGGACGAACTGGATGACCCCGGACTTGTCGAGCAGGAACGTCACCGAAGTGGCAGGCCGATCGGGCCCCGTCAGCCACCAGTCCCTGAGCGTGCCGTTGCGCCAGTCCCAGTCGATCGCAATCGGGAAATCGAGTTCCCGGGCTGCCACCGCCCGCTTCACGCGTGCCACGTCCAGCGGCCCGTCGCGGTCGGCCTTGGGATGATACACACCGATGACCGCAAGCCCCTGGGGCGCATACTGCTCATCGATCGCCCGAAGCGCCGGCGCGCTGCTGGCACAGAACGGGCAGGTCTCGGTCCACCAGCGAACCAGCACGACCCGCCCCCGAAGATCGGCCAGCGACAACGGCTCCGAATTCAACCAGCCGTCGAAGGCGAACGACGGCGCCGCCACGCCAATGCGGTCGCTGCCGGCAGAACGGTCCATCGAACTCAGGCTCGAAAGCATCCTCGAAATACGCGCGTCGGCCTCGGCCGCAGACCGCCCGTCCGAGAGCATGAGCGCCCGATAATGGTCCCATGACCGCACGGTGTCGATCTCTTCACCCAGCGCCGCGCCCACATGACCGACAAGAACGAGTAACAGCAGGATTGATCGCAACACCGGAAGAGCCCCAAAGCAGTGCGGGAAAACAGGTTGTCATGATGCCACAGCCGACAAGGGAGCCTCTGAATAACTCCGCACGGGCGCGACGGTGCCTTTGCGGGAGGCTCCGGTTCGGCTTGGGCGAGCGCGGTTTGGTTGTTCCAAATAAGCGAGCCCAAGCGAAGCGGAGCGCCCGCAAAGGCCCGTCCCGTAGGGGTTTCGCCGGAAAAGGCGCAGCAAGGTAGATGTCCGGCGTCTGCCGTCACGGCCGTGACCGATCCGGGCTGAGACTGTAATAAAGAAGCGGCACCAGCACCACCGTAAGCAGGGTGGAGACGGCAAGGCCGAAGATCAGCGAGATCGCCAGCCCGTTGAAGATCGGGTCGGTCAGGATGAACGCCGCGCCCACCATGGCCGAAACAGCGGTCAGCGCGATCGGCTTGAAGCGCACCGCACCGGCAACGATGACGGCTTTCTCGAGCGACTCGCCTTCATCGAGCAATTGCCGGATGAACACCACCAGCAGGATCGAATTGCGCACGATGATGCCGGCCAGCGCAATCATGCCGATCATGCTGGTCGCCGTGAATTCGCGTCCCAGCAGCGCGTGGCCGGGCATGATGCCGACCAGCGTCAGCGGAATCGGCGCCATGACGATCAGCGGCATCAGGTAGCCGCGAAACTGTCCGACCAGCAACAGGAAGATCACGAACACGCCCACCGCATAGGCCATTCCCATGTCGCGAAACGTTTCATACGTGATCTGCCATTCACCGTCCCATTTCAGCGCCGGCCGGCCGGGCCAGTCAGGCTGGGTGATCCAGGTCTGGTCCGGAGCTTCCGGGTCGTCGGAAAGCGCTGCGGCCATGCGAAACATGCCGTACAGAGGCGAGTCGGTATCGCCCGCCATGTCGGCCGTCACGTAGGTGACCGGCAGCAGGTCCTTGTGGTAGATGACACCCGGCCACTGCGATTCGACGAATTCGGCCAACTCGGACAGACGCACCTGGCGGCCCGTCCGGCTCCGCACGGTCAGCGACAACAGCGTATCGGGCTGGGCCTTGTATCCTTCGGACAGGATCAGCCGGATCGGCACGGCGTGCTTGGCCACGGGATCGTGCAGATAGCTGGCGTTGCGCTCGCCCAGCGCCGTCTCCAGGGTTTCGACCACCTGCGCCTGCGCCACGCCCAGGCTCGCCGCGCGATGGCGGTCGACGACAAGTTCCCACTGACGCGTCGGCGCGGTCACCGTGGTATCGATATCGACCAGCCCGGCGATCCCGCCCATCCGCTCGGCCAGGTCCAGGGCCAACTGCGCGCGCGATTCGGCATCCACCGCATAGACCTCGGCGACCACCGGCGAAAGCACCGGCGGGCCCGGCGGCACTTCGACGATCTTGACCGCGGCGCCGAATTTCCGGCCGATTTCCGTCAGCGGAGCACGCAGGTCCAGCGCGATTGCATGCGACTGGCGCTCGCGATCGTCGGTCAGGTTGATCTGCAGATCGCCCTGGTACGGCTGGTCGCGCAGGTAGTACTGACGGATCAGCCCGTTGAAGTTGATCGGCGCGGCCGTTCCGGCATAGGCCTGCCAGTTCTCCACTTCATCGACGCCCTCGAGGTAAGCGGCCATATCTGTCAGCACGTGCATGGTCTGCTCCATCGGGGTGTCCTCGGGCATGTCGACGACCACCTGAAATTCCGATTTGTCGTCGAACGGCAGCATCTTGAGGATCACGACCTGGAAAACCGGCAGCAATGCCGCGGCCAGGGTCAGGCCGACCACGGCCGCGGCCAGCGCCAGGCGGCGCCCGCGATGCCGGCCCAGGAACGGCGCCAGCACGGCGCGGAACACGGCCAGCATCCTGGGGTTCGCGCCCCCGGCGTCATCGGTGTCGCCTTCTCCCGACGTCTCCCGCCCGGCCGCGGTCGGGTCCGAACCGCTGCCGTCATCGCGTCGACGACCGCGCCGCATCAGGCGCATCGCCAGCCATGGCGCGAGGACGAAAGCCACGAGCTGGGACAACACCATGCCGGCCGAAGCGTTGATCGGGATGGGACTCATGTACGGGCCCATCAGGCCGCTGACGAATGCCATGGGAATCAGTGCGGCCATCACCGTCAGGCTGGCCATGATGGTCGGCGTTCCGACCTCGTCGACTGCCACGGGAATGATCTCGCCGAATGCGCGGGAGGAATTCTGCAACCGGCGGTTGATGTTCTCGACGATCACGATCGCGTCGTCGACCAGAATGCCGATCGCGAAGATCAGCGCAAACAGCGAGACCCGGTTCAACGTAAAGCCCCAGGCCCACGAAAACACCAACGTCAGCAGCAGCGTGACCAGTACCGACAGGCCGACGATCAGCGCCTGACGCCAACCCATTGCGGCGAGCACCAGCAACACCACCGACAGCGTGGCCATGACCAGATCGGTAATCAGCGAGCGCGCCTTGTCGGCCGCGGTTTCGCCGTAGTTTCGGGTGAACAGGATCTCGATGTCGTCGGGAATCACCCGGCCACGCAAAAGGGCCAGCCGTTGCTCGATGGCCTCGGCCACCACCACTGCATTCTCGCCCGGCTTCTTGGCGACCGCCACGGTCACCGCACGATGGATGCGGCCGGCCTCGCCGCTGCCGGC
>Ga0209924_1000228_pt1 | contig 25463 bp, 19 predicted proteins | sample SalPonR1_C_D1_MG_FD_185700 | JGI IMG/M metagenome (GOLD analysis project Ga0209924, IMG submission 185700) | Salt pond soil microbial communities from South San Francisco under conditions of wetland restoration - Salt Pond MetaG R1_C_D1_MG... ...
AACCGGATCTGTCAGCGTTGAATTTTGAGAAAACACCAGGAACACACTCTCAAATAACACCTCAAAAGAACGCAAATCATTGAAAGGAGATCCCTCCATTCACTCTCTCCACTCGTCTTTCTTATTCATACAAACCCCGACGCTTACAGGAGCCCGAAATACACTGGCACGCTGTCAGGTCTGATCCTTTAAACATGGCATGTATTGTTGATGCACTTGAATCACTACTCGATGGCTCTGAATACAAAGACACCAAGAGACATGCTACGTTTTTTCACGCCCCCCAACCATCCCGACGCTGTTAGAAACCGGAAAAGCGCCGGAATGCTGACAGGTTTCTCTATAATAAAAAACCCTGCCCCGGAACTGAATCCGAAGCAGGGTTTTGAATTTTTGTTCAGCTCGAGGCTGAATGGTTCTCACGGTTAGAATGTGAGAGTGGTTGATGAATTAAATTTACATCATTCCACCCATTCCTCCCATGCCGCCCATTCCGCCTGGCATGCCGCCACCTGGCATTCCACCACCATCATCGTCATCATCTTTCGATGGTCTGTCGACGACTACGGCTTCGGTTGTCAGCATAAGGCTGGCAACGGATGCAGCGTTTTCAAGTGCAGAACGCGTTACTTTGGTTGGGTCAATAACGCCTGCTTTAATAAGGTCTTCGTAGACATCGGTTCTGGCGTTATAGCCATATCCGTCTTTGCCTTCGAGTACTTTCTGCACAACGATTGAGCCTTCAACACCGGCATTGTTAGACAATGCGCGAAGTGGTGCTTCAAGTGCGCGTCGCACAATATTGAAACCAACTTCTTCGTCAGGTGTTTCTGCTTTGAGGCTATCGAATATTTTCAGTGTTCGCAGGTAAGCTACGCCACCACCAGGTACGATTCCTTCTTCAACAGCAGCACGTGTTGCATTCAGTGCATCTTCCACACGGGCTTTCTTCTCTTTCATTTCAACTTCAGATGCTGCGCCGATATAAAGCACGGCAACACCGCCACTCAGTTTCGCAAGACGCTCCTGGAGCTTCTCACGATCATAATCTGATGTGGTGTTTTCAATCTGAGATTTAATCTGATTGATTCTGGCTTTGATATTGTCATTTTCACCTTGTCCGCCAACGAGCGTTGTGTCGTCTTTGGTAATGTTGAGGCGATCTGCACGTCCGAGGAAATCGAGCGTTGCATTCTCAAGCTTGTATCCGCGCTCTTCGCTGATCACGGTACCGCCTGTAAGAATAGCGATATCTTCGAGCATCGCTTTGCGTCGGTCGCCAAAGCCCGGTGCTTTAACGGCAGCTACTTTCAATGATCCGCGCAGTTTGTTCACTACGAGAGTTGCAAGAGCTTCGCCTTCAATGTCTTCGGCAATAATCAGAAGCGGATTGCCGGTCTGGATGACTTTCTCAAGAATAGGAAGCAGATCCTTCATATTCGTAATCTTCTTGTCGAAGATCAGGATATATGGATTCTCCATTTCTGTAGTCATCGTTTCGCTGTTTGTCACAAAATAGGGTGACAGGTAACCGCGATCGAACTGCATACCTTCTACAGTTTCGAGATAGGTTTCCGTACCTTTGGCTTCTTCTACGGTAATGACACCATCTTTGCCAACTTTACCCATTGCTTCTGCAATAAGGCCGCCAATCTCTTCATCGCCATTGGCTGAAATAGTTCCAACCTGGTTGATGCTTTCCAGGCTATCGCCTACAGGATTGCTGATATTTTTCAGCTCTTTCACGACAGAAGCCACAGCTTTATCGATACCTTTTTTGAGGTCCATTGGATTCGCACCGGCCGTTACATTCTTCAGCCCGGTTTGAATAATAGACTGTGCAAGTACGGTAGCTGTGGTTGTACCGTCACCTGCATTATCATTTGTTTTAGACGCTACTTCACGTACCATTTGAGCACCCATGTTCTCAACCTTGTCAGAGAGCTCAATCTCTTTCGCAACGGTTACACCATCTTTGGTAACTGTTGGAGCACCAAATGATTTTTCAATAACAACATTGCGTCCGCGAGGGCCCAATGTAACTTTAACAGCATTTGCAAGCTTATCAACACCGCGTTTCAACGCGTCGCGTGCTTCTGCATCATAATGAATTAACTTCGACATAATTATTTAAGTATTTAAGTTAGTGTTTATATTTTTTGAACAATGGTTACGATACAATTCCGAGAATATCAGATTCTCTCATGATCAGAAATTCTTCTCCATCAAGCGTAACTTCAGTACCTGAGTACTTACCATAAAGAACTTCATCACCTTTTTTAACGGAAATATCAATCTTGGTTCCGTTTTCAACTTTACCGGGTCCCGCAGCAATTACAGTACCTTTTTGTGGTTTTTCTTTTGCTGTATCGGGAATAATGATACCGGAACTGGTTTTTTCTTCAGCTTCTATCGGGCGTACCAATACGCGATCGCTTAAAGGTTTAATACTAGCCATTGTATGACTCCTAATTATTTAATTAATGGTTATTTATAAAATCATATGCGCCACTTTCAATTGGCGCCTGTTTAGATTGATAGTGTTACAACATCCGTACCAAAGTAATTTAATGTGGCAAAGAGGCGAGCTACAGTTTGTTTATAGTCTTATGACAACCAAAATCAGCCTAAATGTATGCCAAAGACTACCCGAAGGTGCCAAGTTGTTCAAGACGGGCTGTCAACTTTTCATACATGGCAGGTTCCAGGGCTTCGGCTCGAAGATCAAAATTAAACTCGTCGTCTGGCAAATCGGTTTCAAGAGGCTTCAGCGAATTGCTTAGTTTTTTCCGCCGCTGGTTGAATGCTGTTCGCACCACTGTTTTAAGATGCGCATCACTGCAAGACAAATCCGGCTGATCAAATTGGAGCTGAATGACAGAACTCATCACTTTAGGCGGTGGTGAGAACACTTGTGGAGGAACATCAAACAGAATCTCAGGCGTACTCATAAGCTGTGTCTGCACGCTTAAGATACCATAGGCTTTTGTTCTGGGCTCTGCCACGATCCGCTCGGCTACTTCTTTTTGCATCATCAGTGTGGCAGTTTTCAAAAGCTTGCGGCTCTCCAGCAGTGAAAACAGAATCTGACTGGTAATAAAATAAGGCAGGTTACCAATCACATGAATCGGACCGCCATTATCAGCCAGCTCTTTCCAGTCTGTTTTAAGTATATCTTCTTTAATAACATGCAGATCTGGCAGTGACTCTTTCAGATGGCTCACCATCACCCGGTCAATTTCAATCGCAGAGAAATTCGGATACTTTTTATAAAGCACTTCTGTGAGTGCACCATCACCCGGCCCGATTTCAACCACGCGCTCTCCAGGTTCCGCGGGCAGTGAATCCGCAATCTTTTGAATCATGTGATAATCACGCAGAAAATGTTGTCCAAGACTCTTTTTCTTTCGCGGGCGTTGAGTCATAATTTAGTTTCTAAAGAAATTCGGGTTGAAGGGGCTTTCAATCAAGACCAATGTAATGTTGAGTAAAGAACTCATTCGATTCCAAAGCTCACGGTGCGTTAACGATATATCTGAAGGATTCCGGGCAAAGGTTCAAATAATAGCTTTGGATGGATAATAATTCTGTCAGATTCAAAGTGTGTGGTGAATTAAAAATTAATTCCATTAAACACACCTGCTAAAGTTAATTATTATAGTCGAATCCCCTATTTTGCGATCAGCACTTGCAGATCTATCCAATTTATGTAGATTTATTCTGTATCGTCAAATGTAATAAAAATCAATTGTTTACCGCTTCATGGAACTCAATCCACTCGACACTGAACAAATAGGGATCCAGACGCTTGAGAAAAGCCTGATGAAATCAACATCAAGCAGATCTCTCAAGATAGGGCTTCCTAAAGAGATATCGAATGATGAACGACGGGTTTCTTTAACGCCGGAAGGCGTTTCCACGCTGGTCGCTAATGGGCATGAAGTCTCCATCGAAAAAAATGCAGGGATTGACGGCCACTTCTCTGATAACGAATATTCCGAAGCGGGTGCTGAGATTTCATATAGCGCCGAAGAGTTATTTAACCAATCAGAGTTGATCGTAAAAGTAGCCCCGCCTACTTATAATGAACAGGAGTGGATGCAGCCTAACCAAATCCTGGTGTCGGCCCTGCATCTCGGCCACACGAAATATGAATTCCTGAAAACGCTGATCGAAAAAGGTGTCTGTGCTATCGGTTATGAATTTATCAAGGGGCAGGATGGCGAGTTTCCCATTGTTCGGATGATGCATGAAATTACCGGTTCCATGGCCGTGCAGATTGCAACACACTACCTTGAGAACCGCAGTGACGGACAGGGAATTATGCTCGGCGGTATCTCGGGGGTTCCGCCGGCTACGGTTGTGATTTTAGGAGCCGGAATTACAGGCGAATATGCCGCACGGACAGCGCTCGGTTATGGAGCTCAGGTTTTCGTGATGGATAATAATCTTGCAGAATTGCGGCGGCTTGAAAACGCGCTCGACAGACGCATTGTGACTGCCACTGCAAATCATCACTATTTGACAAAAGCTATGGGATTTGCGGATGTCGTAATTGGAGCAGCTTTGACAGAAGGTGAGCGCGCCCCTTGCTGGGTGACCGAAGAGATGGTACAGCTGATGAAACCCGGCAGCGTTATTGTTGATGCGGTTATTGACCAGGGCGGGTGCATTGCCACCAGTGAAGCCACGACTCACTCTAATCCGGTCTTTAGGAAATATGATGTGGTTCATTACTGTGTACCCAATATTCCATCTAACGTTGCCAGAACGGCAACCCATGCCCTAAGCAATGTGCTGGTTCCTTACATCCTTGAACTGGGCGATGCTTCCACAATACAAGAATGTCTTTGGGGGAATTCTGCACTTCGAAATGGTACCTACATCTACAAAAAACACCTCACCAAAAAATCACTCGCCAGTCTGTTTGATATTCCCTACCGCGAGATTGAGATGCTGATTGCATCTCAGATATAATTTTGGTTGATTCGTTGAATAGTTGATTGGGAAATTCGGCAAATCGTTACGTCGCTACGTCTTTAAATCGTCAAATCAGTTTATCCATTTGGCACTTCCAAAGACCACGGTTCGCATATTGATCAGAGATTCCAGGTATAAGATCAAGAAGAGTTAATGAGTGACATTGAATAAACTTCGTGTACCTTCGCGTCCTTGTGTCTTCGTGGCAATAATTCTCCGGCCCGTTTATTAAACTAAAAGTCCCATTAACCCTTTCAAAGAATTCGTCTCTTATTTGAAGGATTATAGATAAAGGTTGAAAGCTCAGGGACCTGACAGAGTAGCGCCTCACGCGATTCCTGTAAGCGTAACCTATAAAACCTATTACTATTGAAAGGTTTTGAGTAGACTCTCATATCAGACTCAACGCTGTCAGATACGGTGGTTGCTGACAGGTTTCACTCAAAGGCTCATTAAAAACTCATCCAGTCGCCACTGAGTACCATCAGTGAAAGTTCGAGCTGCTTGGCTGCAAAAGAAAGGTTGTTACGGCGGAGCATTTCGTTTAGAAGATTGACCTGGGCTTCTCGCAGTTCAATCGACGAGATTTGCCCCAGCCGAAATGCTTCATTGCTGTTATCAAAATTGCGCTGTGCTGTTTCCACGTTGATATCGGCAAGGTCCAGCTGCCTTAATGTATTTCTGTATCGGGCATACACGTTCTGAACTTCCGTTTCAACTTCTTGCTGAATACTTTGAAGTTGAATCTCACTGCTTCGAACATCAAGCTGACGATTTTCAATTTCTCGCTTTATCTGTCGCCCATTGAAGATATTATACCTAAAAGTCACTCCTGCCGTGAAACCAAGTGTTTCGAGTTTCGGAAGGTTGCTTGCATCAATTTCCTGCCTGAAATAGCCATAGGATCCCCTAAGACTCACGCTGGGATATCGTGACGAACCGGATAAACGCTGATTGAGTTCTGCACTTTGTTTTTGCTCTTCAGAAAGCAAAATGACTGCATTCTGATTCATCGCGCTATTAAGCAACTGCTGTAACTCCAGATTTCGGTTAGTCTGGAAACGGGTGGTCGGTTCAACATCCAGTTCACCATCAATTCCAAGCTGGAAAAGAAGTGATCGCTTGGCAGCTTCCAGCTCAACTTCTGCCGCTGATAATTCAATCAGGTCTGCATTATAATTTACTTCTGCATTCAATAAATCTAGTTCCGTTGCGCTTCCGGTACGCCGGTCTTCCCGGATACGATCAAGCCTGTTTTCCGATACCTCCAGATTTTGACTTAAGATATCTACGTTTTCCTGTTCGCTTAAAACGGCCAGGTAGGCATCGGCTACATTTAGTAAGGTATTTTCAATGGAGATGCGGGTACTCAATTTCGTAGCTTCATTTTGAGATTGGAGCTGCTGAAATCGATACTGCCCGCGGAACCCATCAAACAACGTGTAGTTAAGTTGAAGAGCCGCGTTATAAACTCTCGTTTCGGAATCATCGATACTTATCGATTCAATCTCAGGCGGGCCATTGTTTTCAAAATTGGCGATCTCGAGATCTGCATCATTCCTCGAATATTCTGCATCGCCAATAATTCCAAGTGTCGGCAGCTGACCGGCGCCGCCACGAAACACACTGTTTTCGCTTTGCTCGCGCCTGATCATCTGTACACGAATGTCGTGATTGTTTTCAACGGCTATTTCAAAAGCCTGCTGCAGGGTTATCTGCTGCTGAGCAGCGGCTGTGACCGGTGCCAGGGCAAATACTATGGGAATCATAATCAAAAAAGATCGAATCATCGGTTACATCGATTTTAAACGTTCCAGTTGCTTTTGCTCGATAATGGCCGGCTCCACGTCTTCTTTTGACGGCTTCTCCCTTCGGACCAGGCCAATAACCGTTCGTTTGAGATGGTTCGCCGCCACCATCATCGCCGGCAGCAGGCCAAGTGTCAGAAATGTAGCGAAGAGCAGTCCGTAAAATACTGCCACAGCTGTCGGCTGCAGAAATTGAGCACCGATCGATGCTCCAAGAAGCAGCGGAGTAAGGCCGGCTGCAGTCGTAATGGCTGTTAACATAATCGGCTTGAACCGCGAAAGTGCCGCAAGATAAACTGAGGCGGCAAATGGTTTCCCTGCCCTCAGATAATCATTAAACGTCGTGAGAAACACCAGGATATTATTAATAAGTATTCCAATCAGTGCAATGATCCCAAGCATCGAAAAGATACTCAGCGGAATGTCCTGGATGTAGTGCCCCCAGGCAACGCCAATTATTGAAAATGGGATCAGGATCAGCGTGATGATAAGCTGTGAAAACGAGCGTGAGTTGAGCAGTACCAGGAAAATGATCAGGATCAGAATGACCGGACCCGCCCGCTGTGCAGACGCAGCCGTTTTTTCTGAGGCCCGCGACTGTCCTTCAAACGTATACTCCACAAACGGATATCTCTCCCGCAGATCAGGGAGAATATTCTGCTGAATATCCCCCAGCACAGCCGGAACGGGAATATCGAGCGACGCGACATCTGCCTCAACAGATATCTCCCGCAAACCATCTCGCCGGTTGATTGAAACCACACCCTCCAGCTCTTCAATACGGGCAATATCCCTCAGGAAATATTCACCCCCGTCGGGTGTAGTGATGCGGGTACGTTCGAAATTACTTATATGTGACCGCTCGTCACGGGAGTAGCGAACCCACACCTTTACCTCTTCATCGCCCCGCTGCAGGCTCTGAACTTCCACCCCGAAAAACCCCTGCCGGACCTGGGTCAGCACATATTGAAGGTCAAGACCCAGAAGTTTTGCCTGTGGAGTCAGCTCAACAGTGAGTTCCCGGAGCCCCACTTCATCCGTGTCTGTCACATCAATCAGGGATGGCTTGTTTGCCAGGGTGTTATAGAGTTCGTTTTTCACTTCACGCAGCTCCTCAAGATCATCATAGCGATGGGTCATGGAGATTGAAACCGGTTTCCCAAATGCATCCGCCGGGCCAAACGACAGGTTTTCAGCCTCCGGCACCGACCCGACCTCTTCGCGAATCATACCTGCAATATTGAACGCGAGGTAATCTCGCTCCTCAGGTTTAGTAAGACGAATTTCAAGTCGCCCTGTATTGGTTTGTGGGCCGGTTACCCGCTGCACGTACAGGATCGGGGGCTGGCCGTTTTCCGACTCCCCGGCAAGGCTGTCATTCACCACATAGACGCTCTCTTCAATCTCCTTCAGAATTTCATCCGTTACCTCTACGCTGGTCCCGGCCGGAAGCCGAAGGTCTGCGACAATCTCATCAAACTCGATGTTTGGAAAGAAGGTGCCCTGAATCAGCCCGAACCGAAATGCACCCATTGTGATAATAAACAGTGCAATGATTGATATAAAAACAACATATCCATTCCGAAGACTGAACCTCAGAGCCGGGGTATAAAACTTTTTCAGCACCACTTTGAATGAGTCATTGAACATCTTTTCGAAACGATTTGGCTTCGACCCTTTCCTCAGTGCCTTTGAATTTGCCACAACTGCAGGTATCAGGAAAAAAGCGATCAGCAGGGCCACCACATTGGCTGCGATTACTACAAAGGAGACATCAGAAAAGAATTCACCGAGCTGACCGTCGAGGAAAAAGAAAAAAGAGAAGGCGACGACAGTTGTGGCAAATGATATCAGAATCGGGGAGATGAGCTCCAGGGTTCCATCCACAGCTGACCTGAACGAGTTCTTGCCTCGTTCAAAATGCTGATAGATGTTTTCACTCACCACCACGCCGTAGTCCACCAGGATTCCCAGAACGAGAATAACCCCGAACATTGAGAGCTGATTGATGGTCACATCGTAGATGCCTGCAAAAATAATCATTCCTAAAATGGAGAGCGGGATTTTCAGGGCCACCCACAGTGCCAGGCGAAAGTTGAGAAAAATGGCCAGAACTATCAGAACAAGAAGTGCTCCCTGCCACGCATTATCGCTGAGAACCTGGATCCGCTCTTCCAGAGATTCAGCCTGATCAGAAATTACGGTTAGCTGAAGGTCTTCCCGCCCCGCATTGAACTCCTCAACATAGTCTCTCAAAAACAGAACCGTTTCAAGAATATCCTCGCTGTTGGTATTAAAAATGGTAAAGGTAACTGCTGGCTTCTCATTCAGATAGCGCCGCTCCGGTTCTTCTGCGAAGATATTTCTTAATGTAGCCACATCCGCAAGACGAACTTTCTTGCCGTCTTCTTCAGCACGAATAACAATATTGCCAAGATCTCCGGCGAAATAATCTTTTGCGTTGGCCTTGATCTGAATGTCCTCACTGCCCGTCCGAATTGTACCGCCAAACACCTCGATATTCTGTGCTGCTACCGCAGATGTAATGTCGTTGAATGTGAGATTGTACGCCCGCAGGTCAGCTTCACGCACGCTGATGTCGATCTCTTCGTCCGGGTAGCCGGAGACCTGAATCTTAGACATGACCCCTGAATTGAGAAAATCAGCTTCTATCTCCCTTGCAATATCCTTGATAACAGTTAGTGGCTCATCACCACTAATTGTAAGGATCATGGCAAGCGTCTGTACTTCCCTTTGAGAGACCACCGGTTCATCCATCCGGGGCGGAAATGTTGTAATCTGGTCTACGGCTTTCTGAACGTCAACAAGTACCTCATCCGGATCTGCACTTTCCAGCAGCTCGATGGCGATACTGCCAAAATTGTTTTGTGACCGCGATGTAAACCGGTCGATACCCGTAACTCCCTTCAGATTGTCCTCGATTTTAGCAATCGCTCCATCTTCTACTTCAGATGGAGACGCTCCCGTATACACAATCTCTACATCGATAAAGCTCACATCTTCATCCGGGAAAAATGAGTAGCCCAGATTGGCGTAGACAAGCATACCGAGCGCGACAATCAATAAAATGATGAGCGTTGATACCGTACGATATCGAACAAAATAGCCAATCAGTTTTTCCATTGGCTACTCTCCCTCAACAACAACTTTCATACCCGCCAGACGGTTGGCGCCGGCCCTCAGCTCAATCACTCGATCATCCGCCGATAAACCGGAGACGATTACCGATTCCTTTTTGAAAAGAAGCGGTTCTACCCGTTTGTGGGTGGCCAGGCTATCTTCAACAACCAATATTGTATTGCCTCGTGTAAGCATATTCCGGGGGATTTCCACAGCATTTTCAAGCGTGCGTCCGCTGATAGATCCTTCCAGGTACATACCATCCTTCACAGTATCACTATTCAATTCAACAAATACGGGAACCGACTGCGTGTTGTTATCAACCGATGAGCCGATCCGCACAATAGAGCCGCTCCAGCTTTGATTCAGCACTGTTGAGTTAAGCGCCACAGGATCTCCGATTTCGATGAAAGGTAAATCCTGAAGGCTCACATACGATTCCAGCTCAAACAGTCTGCCGGTAAATTCACCGAGCTTCACGCCCGGCTGGACCAGTGACCCCGGATCCAGATCTGCCTCCTGCAATTCTCCGGAAAAGGGTGCAACGATTGTGAATTTATTCAACCGTGCTTCGGCGCTCTGTATGGAGTAAAACTGTTCATAAATACCCCGAGAAGTTAAAAATAGTCTTGCCTGCCTATTCTCTACTTCCGGCAATTCCTCTACAGGAGATTCCGGATCAAATGCTTCGGTGTATTGTGCCCATGGCTCATACAGATCAGGATAGTCTAATTTTAACGTGGAAAGAACACCGGATAATGCGGTCAAAAAACGACTCCTCTGGCTGATCAGGGCCAGTTTCTCTTCTGTATCGTCAATCCGGGCCAGGGTATCGCCCTCATTGAAGCTGATGCCTGTTCGGAACGGCTTCGATCCATTATCAAATCTCCCCTGTACTTCACTGAAAAGCTCAATGCGATCGGCGGCCGTAACCCGGCCGGTTATTTCGATTTCTGAAACAATAGCGCCGGGCTCGAACTGAATGACGGAGACCATGCGATCGGGCTCTTCTACACCGTTGCCGACCGTCCCCTCACCCGCACCGGGAAAAATAAAACCAACAATAATGATTGTGATGACCGTTACCGCCGCAATTGACGACCATGCGATCAGTTTGTCCCGTTTTTGATGTGAATTCATTGAAAATCTGTTTGTATTAAAAGACTCTTCTGCTACACAGTCTGAGGTATATTTCGTTCCTCATTTACGAATAGAGATGAGATTATAGATGTGAGATATGAGAAATTAGACTTGAGACTTGGCAGTGTACGAATCTTGCAACTGGCAAAGTAAGTTCTGGAAGAGACTTATTTGGATTGGTAGATGGTCTTATAATCTATCAGGTCGTCCGGTGAGGTAATTCCCGGACTCTTGAAGGACACGGAAAAGCACCGGTGACTCTGCCAGGTACTAAGTCCCCGCTACTTAATTTTCTCCAGCAGTTTCCCTAAAAACTTTCCGCCGTAAATTCGGTCCACGTGATTCATATCGGCAATGACCACAAGTTCTTTCTTGCTTCTTGAGAATGCGACATTTAATAATCTGGGGACACTGAGGCCGTTTTTCCCCTCATCAAGCGGACGAACGGAGTAGTGCCTGAGTGATCCTCCCTGTTTTTCGCCACTCATCACAGTATCAAAAATAATGTAGTCTTTTTCTCGTCCCTGAAATGTATGTATAGTCCCTACTTCTACGTCGCGAATACCCGCATCATACAATCGGTTTCGCAAATCATAAACAGCACTTCTAAACGGTACGATAATTCCAATTTGATGCATTGCCACACCCCGGCCCGCCAGTTTTTGAATAAGCCGCTCTACTACTTCCTGATGAACCAGGTTTATCGGCTTGAATCCGCGCTCTCCCGACTTCTGCTCCAGGTAGGGATTGTATTTTGATGTATCAACCAGGTGAAACGCACGATTATCGCCATTAATCCCAAGCGATTCTGACGGTTTATCAGTCTTGAGCCGTCCCTCATAGAATACGGTGCTGATCACGTCGGCCAGCGACTCTTCCAGGCGGTACTGTGTATCAAAAAAGGCTGTATAGGATGGATGTTCATCATGCCAGGCAAAGAGATCACTTGTGGTTTCAGCACCGGAAACCGTTGTAAAAATATCTTTCTCAAGAAACTCACGGGCCTCTCGATCTGTCGTAATCGAGATTGGCGGGAGTTGCATCGGGTCACCCACAACTACCATATGCCACTTACTCAGTGAACCCAAAACCATGAGATAGGGCAGTGATGCCATCGATCCCTCATCAACAATGACTGCATCGAATTCAAGGTCAAAAAACAGATCAGACGTACAAACCTTAGCCAGCGTTGTTGCCACCAGCTGTTTTTTCCGAAGCTCCGATCGTTCATTTACAGACGACTGAGCCTCGATCCTCGCCTCCAGTTCATCACGACCACCCAGGCTCTCGATTTTCTGATCGATCAGTTTCAGTTCCAACTCCTGGTTATTCGTCGGCTGCTTGCCATCGCGCAGCCGCTTTTCGACTTTTTTCAATGCGGCTTCCCGCCGTTCCAGCAGAGAGATCCATTCACCTGCAGTTTCCTTCTTTTGCCGGACAACCTGCTCCATCTGATGATCGAATTCATACTCCTCAAGAGCGGAATCTGACAAGGCAATTTCACCAAAACGGGTAAGCTTATTCTGAGGCACTTTATGGCCGACTGTTTTCAGCGCATGTAATGTACTGAGTAACCCTACGTCAACTGCCCGATTTGTATTCGATGCAAATAGAACGGACTTTCCCTGGTCGAGGTAGTTGGCAATAATGTAGCCCAGCGTGGCTGTTTTCCCGGTTCCGGGCGGTCCCCAGATAAATACCGTTCGATTGCTTAAGGCTTTCTGGATGGCATCTCTCTGAGCCTCATTGCGATGTCCATCTTCATCAATCTCATCACTAGAAGGCAGAATGCCATCCGGCGGATTGAACAGGTTTTCAACCCGTTTCCTGATTGCTTCATCTTCCGTATCAATTCGCTCGATCTCCTCAAGCGTTTTTTTAAGGATAAAGTCATTCTCCCACTCTACATGGCACTCTGTAATATCCGGTCCCTGGTCGTCAGGAAATCTAAGGATAAGCTCCTGATTCTCATACGATATGGGATGGATGGTAAGGTCTTTGTCATCAATCAGTGCGCGGATCTCTTCCGCAAAACGTATCGATTGCTGGTACGATTCAAACTGATAGTCAACCCCCTCTTCAGGCTGTATTTTACATTTCACGCCGTTAAAAAGTACATCACTGGATGGTTTTTCACGCACCGCCTTAATTTCGGCATCGAGTGCTGTGATCGCTTTGTCTATCAGTTTTTGAATATCTTGCATTATGTTTTGATCAGTATCTCTCTTGAAAAAATTATACTCTGTTTTCGTTTATCATATTTTCCATATAAGAATACCCATAGAAAAGAGGGAATTGGGGAATGTTCAGTTAATTTTTAAAAACTAAGTAAACACCTCTCTTCCCAATGTAATTGAAAAAGTTGTTATCTGAACACATGTCTGTTCGGACTACTAAAGATTATATCAATCAAAACTAAGGGATTACTGAAGCACTGTCGAATTTTCATCGAAAAATTATCTGCTTAAGCAAAATCGTCAAGATCGACGCCCCTGTTTGCTCCTTTCAGAATATCATGAGATTTATCGTGAGCTTCATCAGGCTCCAGGTGAATGGTAACTACGGCATCGGTCTTAAGGGCGTCGATTAACTTTCGCTCGAGCCGGGTCGTATGGTCGTGAGCTGCTTTCAGGCTGATGTCGTCTTCAAACACAAGATGAAGTTCAACCCATGTGGTACCTCCCGACGTACGATGTCGTAAATGATGCCATCCTTTAACGAGATCGGGCACCTCATCTTGCAACACTTGTTTAAGTGCGCGATCCACGTCCGGATTTCGGGTATCCATCAATCCGCGAACAGAATAGCGTAAAAGCTTGTAGGCTTCATGGATAATGTATCCGGCTATGAGCAAACTAACGACAATATCGATCACCAACCAGCCGGTTAATTCAATGAGCCCAAGCGCGAGCAGAACTCCGCCGCTAGTCCATACATCCGTGAGCGTATGCTTTCCATTACTCACCGCGATCATATTGTTTTCACGGCGCCCTACGCGAACGACATAAGCTCCCACCGTCAGATTTACTATTGCAGCCATTCCCATCAGCAGCATTCCAAGACCGATGTTTGAAATCTCAATTCCCAGAATGGCACTTTCTACAGCATTGTAGATAATCGTTAAACCGGCAATGACGATGATGGCGCCCTCAGCACCGATAGAAAAGAATTCAACACGTTCATGGCCGTAATGATGGTCATCATCGGCAGGCTTTCGGCTCAAATAGTATCCATACACCACAAATAAGACGGCAAAGAGATGCACGACGGACTCAGCCGCATCAGACAGAGCAGCATTTGAGTCAGTGAACAAGTAAGCAGCCGTTTTTAGTCCCAGTGAGATGCAGGACGCAGCAAGGCTTATATAAAGTGCCTTGCGAACGGGTGAATGTGAAACTGAAAGACTCTGTTTTTTCATCACCTCAAGATAAACCGCATCGTTGATATGTTACAAATCATGATATCACATTATTTTGGCCCTGAATTTACCTTGCTGATCAGTATTCGTTTAAATATCCGCTAATAAAATTGTATTCTGTGCAACAATTGTAAGATCTTATGTGTAGAAAAAATTTAACTTGCAGACCGCGTTTCATAACCGACTCACACCTGTAGTTCACAAATTATAAATAACTGATTGTATGAGAAGTAGTGCAGCCGCTTTTGGCAAATTTCTTTTAATGTGTTCATGTATCATCGCAGCAAATATGTGGCTTTTCAGTCATAGCGCCAGTGCTCAGCAAATGGTGGTTGATGATGCAACCGTAATGATTGACAAACAGCTTCAGCTTGAAGCCTGGTACGGCACGGAAGAATCCTGGATACAGCCCTCCATTTCTTTAAATCACCTGTGGGATTTCACGCCCGGTGTTGTTTTTGATACTGCTGATGATGTAAGCTTACAACAGATTTTCGGGGAACTTAAATACATACCGACCGACCTCGATTTCGACGGGTACTCATATGGCTGGGTGGGCGCCATGTTCTTCGATACCGAAGGACGCGTTGACAGAGTTTATACCTATCTGCCGTTTACTAAGTATGTTTTAGATCGATCCTCACAGGTTCATCTGAATATCGGGTTTGACGGCCGGGATAATATCAACGGAGATTTTGAATATGGATTTTTTACAGGCTTGCGGGCAGATCTCGGACTAACGGACAGATTTATTATTTTATCAGAGGTGTTTACCACCGATTTTGAAACGCCATCATTTCAGGCAGGTCTGCGGTTTGATATTGTTCCTGACATATTCAACATTGACGTAACCTATGGCGAAAGTTTTAAAAGTCAGATTGATTATCCCGGACTGAATATTGGTATTGCACTGAAGCCAAATAAGATTTGGTAGAAATGGGTTCGCCGGTAAATATTTTCAGCTGAATATTATCAGCTTTCATTTGACCAATACTGTATGCCGCTGCGTAAAATAGAAATCGTTGTTCCGGATGAAGAGGAGTCCTCCTGTAAGGAACTGCTGGATGACGAGACAGTTATCCACTATTGGCGGGATCATTCCGAGCATTCAGGATACATCTTAAACGTTCTTGTGGATGCGGTAGACACTGAAAAGTTTCTCGATAAAGCCGAAAAAAAATTCAATACCAGTGAGGGCTTTCGGCTTGTGATGGTGACAGTTGACGCTACATTGCCACGGATTGAAAAAGAGGATGAAGAAAATGAGGATGATGAGTCTGATGGTGATAACGATGCCAATGGAAAAGTTGAGGAAGAGGAAAAAGGTAAAATCAAGAACATCAGGGTCAGCCGCGAGGAACTATACACTGAAATTTCAGATGCGGTAGACCTAAACCGTGTTTACCTGTCGCTCGTCATGCTCTCAACTGTTGTTGCTGCTCTTGGTATTTTGCGTGACAATACTGCCGTTGTAATTGGTGCTATGGTGATTGCCCCGCTTTTGGGAGCTAATGTCGGACTTTCACTATCTACAACACTCGCCGATTGGGAGCTTGGATTCGACTCAATTAAAACCAATGTTGCCGGAATATCCGTTGCGATTGCCATATCTATACTATTGGGCATGCTGATGCCTGTTGACGCTGAACTTTATCATATTGCCAGCCGAACAGAAGTTCATTTGTCTGATATTGCTCTCGCGCTTGCTTCGGGAGCTGCCGGTGTATTGGCCTACACAATGGGAATGTCAACGGCAGTTATTGGCGTGATGGTTGCCGTTGCCCTGTTGCCACCTCTGGTCGTCGCCGGGCTTTTGATTGGCGACATGCAGTGGGAGCTGGCCTACTACTCATTACTGCTTCTCTTCACTAATATCATTTGTGTAAATCTTGCAGGAATTGCCACATTTATACTTCAGGGAGTCCGTCCGAGAACCTGGTATAAGTCTCAAAAGGCGAAGAAGTACAATCGAATAGCTCTGTCGATCTGGATCTCTCTGGTAGTTATGCTTGCTGCTGCCATTTACTTTGCATAATGAACCTGAAAAGAAAAGGTTTCTTATACCGGACTTAAGGATTAAAACCTCACCTCCGTCACTATTTCAAAACGTGTAAAAGCTTCAGTTTCGAACACCGTATTCACGTCCCGGCGGCTCATATCCACAATTATTTTTGACCGGTTTGGAAATACATATGCCAGACCTGTAACCCATTGCTGAACAGATAGCCTGTCGAGATCCCTATTGTAAAGCTCGTCGTATCTGAGGGTGATATTTATCGGGAATTCAAATGGCTGTAGTTCTGAAAAAGCGCTCCATCCCTCAAGATTATACGCTTCAAATGTTAACGGATTTGTAAAACTGCCCGCGCTGTCACCCGTTCCGCGAAATCCTTCAAGCATCAGTTTTGCCCTCCTCGATTCATATGTGAGTGCCGAACCCAGCATGTAAAAATCAGGACTTTCAGAAATATTCCCTTTCCCGGTCGCTCCAACAAACGAAGTCTGAAACCCGGGCAAATGATCCGGGAGCGGGCGAATGCTCAGGGCAGCCTCAACAAGTTTGTTATTGTTAAACTCCAGGGCAGAATAACCTCCTCCATTATATAAGCCAATAGCAAAACTACCATAGCGCCCCGGAGTTGAAACAAGGCCCCTCTGTTTTGCATCGTCCAATTCAGGGCCTAAAGCTGAAGAAAACTGAAATCCATAATCGGCAGAGGATAAAATATCATTCTGATCCAGAAACATGGTACGCTGAGCCCGGTAGTCATTCACTCCCTGCTCAAAGTTCAGCCAGGGACGATGGACCACGCCGGCTTCTACCGCAGGTGAAGTGAAAACCCCGAAGTCATCCATGGTGTATTCAACAAGCGCATATTTGAGTCGTAATTCAATGTCACCAATGCCATCTCCCTGCTCGTCAATTGTGACGTCCTGAGTAAACCTGATTTCAAACCTGTCACTCAGATTTTTACGAAATGTGATGTATCCCCGCTTGATTGTAAATTCATTGGTATAGCCGTCATCATACATATCTCGTTCATACGAAAAGAAAAATTGCCCGCTGAAGTCAATATCGCCAAGTGATTGCTGTGCGTTTATGGGATTGGGGATAGATGTAAAAATCACCAATGGAAATAGTAGTATACCGCAAAAACGTGTTATAATGTTTTTTAAATTCATGTAACTGAATGCACGCCTAGAATTTAGTTAGAACCAATATAGCCATTGTGTGGCTCTCAAAAAATCATCTCCTGACAGATCGAGTCTGATTGTCTGATCCGTTACAGCATATTTTTTAAAATGGCCGGTAACTAGTTGGTATCAACTTGTTCGGGACCACTCTCTGTTGTTGGCCTGAATATCCCTTCAATTTTTTGATGCAGTTTTTCGGCAAGCTCTTTCCTGTCTGTTGATTGTACAGGTTCCTCTCCAAATGTAATTTCACAGTAAATGGAACGGGTTTTGGCAAACTTCCAGATATGCTGCGTAAACGATTCGCGCGCTCCATAGAAACAAACGCTATGATCGGCCGGCGGATCGCCTGTTCCGGTTTCATAATAAAGTGAGCAGTAATGAACCGGTTGGTTAGCGGTGGCCGGCAGCTGTAGGAGTGATGTGTGAAAAGGCAAAACGCTGCGCCCGCCTGAGGAGGTTCCTTCCGGAAATACAATCATACCCTGGTACTCATTCAAGGATTTATTTAGCAGCTCATTCACTCGTTTTACGTCTCCCCGCCTGTTACGGTCAATAAATATCACGCCTACTGCTTTCACCATAAACCCAAGTAGCGGCCAGCTGCGAACTTCTTTCTTGGCTACGAATGTACATCTTAAATTCAGGTAAAGCGGCACGATGTCGAGATAGCTCATGTGGTTCGATACGATAAAAAAAGGAGCCTCAGGTGGATCTCCAACCACATCAATCTGGATATTAAAAAAGAACGCTACCCCGTGAGCCCACGAACGCATAAACAAGTTTCTCCATGGCTCGTACCGAAGTTTAAAAAACCATAAAATAAAATAGCCTACAAGATAAATCCCAAACGTGGTGAGTGTATAAACGATTAGTAAGAACAATCGAAGTCCAGCCCGTAAATTCGATATCATTTGGCGCCGTTTGATTACTGATTATTGCGGAAACCACTGTAAGGCAAATAGACAAAAAAATAGGCAGAATTGACCGCAACAGGAAACCAAAATAGAATTAAAACAACATGACCAATACATCAGGCATGTAGGCTCAAGGAGCAAGGCCAATATCAAATATCCTGAAAAGATATGACGCTGATATTAGCTAAAAAACATATTTCTTACTTTCGGGGATATCGTATCAACATTGAGCAGTACCATTACATGAAGCATTTGCAAATTTTCTATATAGGCTGGAGCACTGCACACTTTACAGCCTATACTCAGATAGTTTTTCAGGAGTGGTGATTCTTTCAGGGCTGATTTATCGTAATTATCACCGACCGGATAGGATTCAAGCCGGAATTTGTCCTTTGTCTGTGCAATCACTTCATCGTGGATGTATCCATCCTCCCTGAGCTTATGATACATCGCATAAGCTACTTTTCGATCGGATTCCACTATTCCCAGAGTCCCAAACAAATACTTCTTGTGAAAGTGCGTTAGATATCCCGCAAATCCTTTCCATAGCAAAAAAAGCACGCGTCCGTTTCTGTGGTTTTTATCTATGCATGCCCGTCCCACTTCAAAGCCATTTGTTTTGATTTCATCCGGAATCGAATCAAGATCATAATATTTTTCAGTATAGAACCCTATCCCCCTTTCTGCCAGCTCGTTGGTCTGAAGCCGGTAGGTACCTACAATTGTCCCATCAATATTTTTCTTGACGATAAGATGATGACATTGTTCATCGAACTCATCCCGATCAATTGTACCGTTAGCCCTAAAATTCCGATCCAGTTCTTTGTGGAAAATGCGGTATCGAAGCTCCAGAGCTTCCTGTATCTCTTCTTCAGTTTTAGCGATCTCAATTGTGTAGTTACGGTCTGATATATCCGGAAGAATTTGTGCTTCTGCTATCACAGGATTCTAAATTAAATTAATATGCTTTATTTGCCTACCGAAAGTACGTAAAGAATAAGACTTTTTGTAAATGGTAAATCTTCATAAAACATTATCTGTAGATACAGTTCCGATGATGATGCTTTATAGCGAGCTGTTGCCTGCACCCTTGCGGTCAGATTTCGTAAAGGTAAGCGTAAAAGCGTGAGATGAACCATTGTCCCGATAGCTATATGTAGCATAGAGCTGGTCAGAAAGCACTTCTATGAGATGAAAACCGGCTTCAGTGTTATTTATACTTTCGATTTGGTGGCGGATAGATACGCCGTTATGTTCTATTTCCAATTGTATATGTTCACCTTCTTTTTCCCGCAGTGTCAGTTTAAATTCTCCTTTCTCTACATCTGCGAATCCATATTTCAGAAGATAGACAATAACTTCATTGACAATCAGCGAGCATGGTATCGATTGATTAATGCTTAATTCAACAATATCGCAATTGAATATTGTGTTTACGCGATCTGAAGAACTAAAGCTGCTGAGCGTACCCGAAACAACTTTCTCAATATTGTCGGCAAAATTCAGCCTCGAAAAACTTTCTGATTTATAAAGGTATTCATGCACAGTTGCCATACTTGAAATTCTGGCTACGTTCACCAACAGTTTTCCCTGTACACTTTCATCTTTCTCCACCATGGCCTGCATCTGTATCAGGCTGGAAACCACTGCCATATTGTTTTTTACCCGGTGATGGATTTCACTAAGAAGCGCCGATCGCTCTTCGTGAAGCCTGGCGTTTGTAATAGCATTGGCGGCCTGATTGGCAAGAGCATTGAATAGCGGAATTTCAGAATCATCATAGTTTAATCTATCCTTCTTATTAATAGACTGAAGTACGCCAATTACTTTTTTTGATTGATTAAAAAGGGGAGCACACAAAATATTTCGGGTTTGAAAAATTTCCGGATTAAAGTCTCCGCGAAATCTTTTATCCTTGCTCACATCATTTACAATCTGTGATTCTCCGTGTTCAGCTACCCAACCGGCAATTCCTTCATCCATTGGGAATCGCTTGCCGGACAGCGATTTACCTGCAGGCCCGGTTGGAATACTCAATATTAGTTCATTTGTAGCATCATCTATAAGAAATACGGAGCAGGCCTCGCTGTCTGTAATAATTTTTGCCGCGTGTATGATATTTAACAACACCTTATTCAACTCGAGATCGGAGTTGATTTGCCCAATCAGTTCAAGGAGTAAATCGAGCTTCTCCTTATGATAAGAGTCGTTAAGTTGGTTATCCATAATATTCGAGTATGCCTGGTAATTCAACCGGATTTCATTACTGAGAATGACTGCCGAAACACTGAGAATTCTCATCACCCATAAATTGGCTTGATATGGATGCCGGTTATTTCCAGCGATATACATTCCAATTATCGTCGATTGTTAAATATACGATAATAAACAGCCAAACATTAGAGGATTTTAACCTTCACTATCTCTTACAAGTTGCTCCAAAATGTGCCTGCACATTTTCACTCTCCTTTTGAATTCTATCAAATCTTGCCTTTCAGACTCAAACTCAATAGAATTCAATATGTTGTGAATTACATATAAAACTGTGTATTTAAAATTTTTATGTGATACATGAACCGCACTATTCATAAAATCATCATTAACATTTCATCAAAGCAGGTATTATGAACTACAGAACGTTAGGAAAAACAGGATTTGAAATATCTGAAATATCGCTCGGAACCTGGCAGCTGGGCGGAAAATGGGGAACCGACTTTGATGAATCGTTAGCTGCAAAAACTCTCGAAAAGGCAATCGGAGGAGGTGTCAACTTCATCGATACAGCGGACGTTTATAAAGGAACTGAGAGTGAAATTGCCGTTGGGAAAGCAATTAAAAAAACCGATAAACGAATTTACGTGGCAACCAAGTGCGGCCGGCAGATTAATCCGCACACAAATGAAAATTACACGCCCGAAGCTCTGCGGGGTTATGTAGAAGATTCTCTCCTTAGGCTTGATGTAGAAACCATCGACCTGATTCAGCTTCACTGTCCGCCCACTGAGGTTTACTACCGGCCCGAGATTTTCGGAGAATTTGAAAAACTGAAGGACGAAGGTAAGATTCTGAATCTTGGCGTAAGCATAGAAAAAGTGGAAGAAGGTATCAAAGCCCTCGAGTATGATAATGTGACGTCCATCCAGGTGATCTACAACATGTTTCGTCAGCGACCGCATGAAAAGCTCTTCCCTATGGCGAAGGATAAAAATGTGGGAATTATCGTTCGCGTACCGCTTGCCAGCGGACTCCTGACAGGAAAGTTTTCGAAGGATTCAACCTTCGGTGAGAAAGACCATCGCAACTTTAACCGCGAAGGTAAATTCTTTGACGTTGGTGAAACATTCTCAGGCATTCCATTTGAGGAAGGTGTTGAAGCCGTTAATGAACTCGAGGAGAAGCTACCCGATGATACAAATCTTGCGCATTTGGCCTTAAGATGGGTGCTCATGCGCGATGAAGTCAGCTGCGTGATTCCGGGTGCGTCTTCTGTGGAACATGTAGAATCAAATATTCATGCGTCGGAAAAATCCATCGTACCTGCTGACGTGATGAAAACCATTGACAAGATTTATGAATCAAATATCAAACCGCTTGTTCATCAGCGGTGGTAATCTCAATACTGAAAAATCTTTTAACAAGTATAAAACCGCCTCATATTGCTTTTAAACTAAGAATCGGTTAATTATTGATTACATCAGCCCGCTAATCTAATTCCCAGAAGCTTATGAAGACACTGATTTCAATTCTGATAACGTCTGCATTGGTTGGCATTACCGCTCTGACGGGTTTTGTTACAGAGACCGAAAAAGAGACCAAAGCCAACAACGTCATTGAGTCACTCAGCGAGTGGAACGTACCTTTTGACGATTCCCGCTCCCGCGACCCGTTCGTTGCACCCAACGGAACCGTCTATTTTGCGGGACAGCGCGGCGACTATGTCGGCCACTTCAACCCTGCCACAGAAGAGTTCAGGGAGTATCCGCTTGAAGATGGCGCCGGACCTCACACCGTTGTGGTTACCGGTGATGGCACCGTATGGTACACCGGTAACAGAGCCCGCCACATTGGAAAGATGGATCCCGAAACCGGAGAAATCACTAAGTATATGATGGATGATGAGCACGCCCGGGATCCGCACACGTTTGCCATCGACAATAACGGGAATCTCTGGTTTACAGCTCAGGGTGGCAATGGAGTTGGCCACTTTAATGTAGAAACCGGTGAAAGCCACATCATCCCGGTACCCACAGAACGCTCCCGTCCTTATGGTATTCGCATGGCAAATGATGGCATGCGTCCATGGATCTCACTGTTTGGCACCAACAAACTTGCCACAGTTGACCCCGAAACCATGGAGCTGAGTGAAATCGAACTGCCGAGGGAAGAAATCCGGCCGCGCCGTCTTGATATCACATCTGATGGAAACATCTGGTACGGGGATTATGCCATGGGTAAAATAGGCCGCTATAATCCTGACGACGGATCGATAAAGGAGTGGGACATTCCTGAAGGCGAAGGATCGAGGCCTTACGCTGTACTGGCCGATCATAAAGACCGAATCTGGCTGGGTCTGAGCGGGCCCGACCCAAGCATCATGGCGGCGTTTGATACACGGTCTGAAGAGTTTGTTGCCTCACAGGTTATAGAATCAGGCGATGGCTCTATCCGTCACATGGATTTTGATGAACGCACTAATGCGCTCTGGTTCGGGACAGACACAGGTCATATTGGCCGTATTATTGTTAATTAAGCCTGAAGATTTTCTCTCAAAAATACGCATCAGCTCTCCACATTCCAGACCGGAGGGCTGATTTGCTTTTTCATCAAGCCACATCCCACCAATCACAAATGAAACTATCTTTTCAGCTTATCATTCTCATAGCTTTTCCGTTTGTGGTTGGCCTGATGGTAAACGGGGAGAAATCATCAGTCCCAGATGGCGTTCGGTATACAGAATACCCCGAACACCTCGACGGACCATACACCGGCGGGTTTGGGGAAGAGACCTGCCGCAGCTGCCATTTCGACTACGACTTGAATATGGATGGTGGCGGCCTCTCCGTTGAGGGGCTAAGTGAGAGTTACACACCGGGAGAAATGATTCCGGTTACCGTGACGGTTCAAAGTAAATACCTCGAAATTGGGGGATTCCAGATGTCGGCGCGATTTGAGGATGGCTCCCGGGCCGGGTCGTTTCAATGGGACGGAAATGAGCTGATGTTTACGCCGGAGACGGATGATAATATGCAATATATACAGCACTCAGAGTCAGGCACGAAACCCGATAGCGGTCGCTCCGTGAGCTGGTCATTCAACTGGACTGCACCGGAAGATGGCTCAACTGTAATTTTTAATGTTGCGGCCAACGCGGGCAATTACGACGACTCTTCTTTTGGTGACTGGATTTATGTAAAAGAAATAACTCTAAAATCAGCCGGCATATAAACCGGACCCGATTTACTTCAATATTTGAGATTCATTTTGTACTATATTTCAACCTCTCAAATAGCAAGATTGCAGAGTTTATTCTAAATCACACACCGGAGACACTATGAACTGGAGCAAATGGTTTTTTTATGGGAGTTTAATATGCATCGCGGTTGCTCTCATAACCGCTTATGTTGATGGTTCCAATCGCGTAAATTACTATGCAGGACTTGTGACCGGCCTGGCTCTTACTGTACTTGTCATTACTCTGGCGCAGCCGGGTGCTATTAGGAAGCTGCGCGGATAAAGCGCGCGATTTAACAATTCCCTTGACGATCAGGCTGATCCTCCCCGCCACGAAGCGCAAGCCTTGTTAATATACTATCAACCTGAGTTCGATTAATAAAAAAATATGAAAGAGTCTCCCCTAACAAGGGGAGATTTAGAGGGGTGTTCATTGAATTTTGCGATATTCTGTTAAACATCCCCCTGTTTCCCCCTTTTTTTAAGGGGGACTTTCGATGGCCGATTTATTAATCGAACTCAGGTTATCACGTTTAGTAACTGAGCAGATCAGGCACGGGACAGCATCATTTCCGGAGAGCACGTCCCATCAGGCAGATGTATGCCATTGCTGGTAATATTGGAAGCGGTTCGATCCCGTCTCATTCCACTCAGATCAATAGTTTCCCTCCTTGGCTTAATCCTTCAAATATGTGATATTTCCCTGAGCAGCAAACACAATAAACCGCTTATTTAATGGCAGAAAAAAAAGATACCGGACGCACCACAAGCAAACTATCACGCAAAGATTTTCTGAGTAAAGCCGGTGCAGCCGCTGCAGGATTTACATTTGTTCCCAGCGCGGTTGTAAGCGGTCTCGGCCACACGCCACCGAGTGACAAATTGAACATCGCGTGCGTAGGAGTTGGAGGAAGGGGATCCAGCGTCATCGGGCAGATTGCTGACACTGAAAATATTGTAGCACTTTGTGATGTAGACTGGCGATATGCCAAAGAGGAATTTGAGCGCTACCCGGACGCACAAAAATTCTGGGACTGGCGGGTCATGTTCGATGACATGGGCGATGACATTGACGCCGTGGTGGTAGCTACCGCAGATCATACCCACGCAATTGTTGCCGCCCATGCGATGACGATGGGCAAGCACGTGTATCTAGAAAAACCGTTAACCCACACGGTGTATGAATCACGGCTGCTGACTGCATTGGCAGATGAATATGGTGTAGCCACGCAAATGGGCGACCAGGGGGCCTCAGGTGAGGGAATCAACCAGATTATTGAATGGGTGCAGGGCGGATTGATTGGCGACGTCACAAAAATTGAATCCTTCACCAACCGGCCGATCTGGCTGCAGGGACAAAATCCACCCACTGAAGCTCAACCTGTGCCCGACACTCTCAACTGGGACCTTTTT
>Ga0209924_1000236_pt1 | contig 25118 bp, 19 predicted proteins | sample SalPonR1_C_D1_MG_FD_185700 | JGI IMG/M metagenome (GOLD analysis project Ga0209924, IMG submission 185700) | Salt pond soil microbial communities from South San Francisco under conditions of wetland restoration - Salt Pond MetaG R1_C_D1_MG... ...
CCCCGACAGTTGTCGGGGCGTAGGTTGATCCGAATCCGATAAGTTAAGTTTTAAATTATTGTTATTATTCCTCGGTAGCTCAGTGGCAGAGCAATCGGCTGTTAACCGATCGGTCGTAGGTTCGAATCCTACCCGGGGAGCTTAAAAAGAAGGACACATTGCTTGTTGCGGTGTGTCCTTTTTTTATGGCTATGAATTACTTCTTCTACATATTACGATCACAGCAGAGAGAGATGTATTACTACGGCTCATCTGATGATCCTGATCGCAGACTGGATTATCATAATAGTGAATCAAAAGGCTTTACCCAGCGGTACCGGCCGTGGACGGTTGTATTTCGCTATGGTTTTATTACACGTGAAGAAGCTGAGGCCGCTGAACGCCTCGTGAAAGGATGGAAGAGCAAGAAGATGACACGTCTGCTAATTAACGGAACAATCAGGATCAACGACTATCTGTAAACTATTTACGTGCAGAGCAATCGGCTGTTACTCCGACAGCTGTCGGAGCGTAGGTTCGAATCCTACCCGGGGAGCTTAAAAAGAAGGACATATTGCTTGTTGCGGTGTGTCCTTTTTTTATGGCCATGAGTTACTACGTTTACATACTTCGTTCTCAAATCAAAGAGACTTACTATTACGGCTCGTCTGATGACCCGGACAGACGCCTTTTACATAATAACGGCGAAAGTAAAGGATTCACGCAACGCTACAGGCCATGGAGAATCGTTTTTCGCCAGGTATTTGACACAAGGGCAGAAGCCGAATCCGCGGAAAAGCTTCTTAAAAAATGGAAGAGCAAGAAGATGACACGGTTTGTAATCGAGGTTAAAGTTCAACTTACCGATTATATGTGATTTTCAGCCGTGCAAGACCGTACGTGAAAAGGGAGAATGTCATCAAAATATTTTTTAGTTGATGGTTGATCTTTAAGCATATCGTGAGGTAAGTAGAGGATTTTTTTGTTTTTAATTTTATTCATCTACTTTTAAAAGAAGATCTGAGAACGATGGATCTTTGAGAATTAAATAAGATTAGTTTGTATGAAAATAAATCGCAAGGATTTGCGCAAGCTATCTGATGAGGAAATATGGAAGCTATTTAAATCGGGAAATAATTTAGCTTTTGAATATATCTACCAAGAATATTTCGACAAGCTGTATAATTATGGACACCAGTTTACCAGAGATCATGCATTAGTCGAAGATGCACTTCAGGAATTATTTCTGGATTTAAAAAGAAGAAGTAAATACTTATCTGAAACAGATAATATACTGCTGTATTTATACACTGCCTTCCGTAGAAAAGTCATTCGGTTTAGAGATCGGTCAAATAAGTTCGAAGAATTTATTCCGGAAAAATCCTTTAAGATCAAGTCAAGCATTGAAGCTGCTATTATTGAAGCAGAATTGCAGCAAGAATATTCCAGAAAATTAAACCTTGCTCTGGAAAAGCTCTCAGAAAAGCACAGGGAAATTATCTATCTGTTTTATTACGAGAACTTTAGTTACCAGGAGATTAAAGAGATCCAGGGTTTTGAGGATGTAAAGTCAGCCAGGAATCTACTTTATAAGGCTATTAATGCTCTTAAAACCGCAATTAAATATTTGCCGTTACTTTTGCTGTTCTGACAATTGTAACAAATAAGCATCAAAAAAATAATGAAGAAAATTTGATGTCATTTCGAGATTGGACTCCCTATTACAATATAGACCAATAAAAAAGCCAGGATTATGAAAATACATACTAAAATTACTGCACTGTTAATTACAGTACTTGGAGTTATAAGCTTTACAAGCTGTGGAGTTAATGATACTGAAGCTGATTTAGATGAACTTAATGCTAAGATTGATGTTTCATCAGTGGACTTTATTACAGATTTGGAGGCTATTGATGGAAGGCGCATTAAAACCAATCAGTCAATTACATTATCTGACGGTAGTACCGGTGAGCCCGACGGTTGGGAATGGACATTTTCAGATGATACTAACACTATTACTGATGAAGATGCATCGGCTTCCTGGTCAGAAGCTGTTGGAGAAGTGACCATTACGCTAACAGTTACAAGATCATCTGATGGTGCCACCGACACAGGTGAATTGGTGTTGCAAGTTGGACCTGTAGAAAAATTAAATAGAGATGTTTATGCTTTTGAAGAATCAGATACTGACATAGATCCTCTTAGTAAATGGTTTCATTGGACACCAAATGATGGTACTGTCTCAACTTCTCTTGAAACATCTGACGGAGCAGATGGCTCATCTCAATCCATAAAATTGACAGCTTCAACTGGTTTTGAAGAGTTTCAACTGCGTCCACATGAAAATGGCCCTGAGTTTTTAGTTTCTTTAGAATCAAACAAAAGTTATGTGTTTAGTTTTTATATGAAAGCAAGCCAAGCACTGACATTATCTGAGGTTAGTATTCTAAATGTTAAAAATGATGCTCCTAAAGAAGGTTGGTATACTCCACTTTGGACAGGTGATTCAGAAATTGCTGACCCAGAGGTTGCGACCAGTTGGAAAAAGTTCAGTTATGAATTTACAACTGCTGATCTTACAACTTTTGCTGATGAAGGGTACGCCGATGGAACAGCAGACCACGCAGGTCCTTTTTTCAAACATTTTGGTACTATTTCTGATGGAGAATTAAGTGTTTGGATAGATGAGATCTCACTTAAAGAAAAAGAACAAAATTAAATTTACATAAACTGAATCAAGTGCATAAAACTTACAATCATATCGAAGACTTTCTTATTGATGAGTCATTCAGGAGCTGGGTGAATGATCCCACTCCTGAACTCGAAAAGAAATGGAATGAGTGGCTCGAGTCAAATCGAGACAAAGAAGAGCTTTTTAATCAGGCTATAATGATTGCGAATTCCTTGAAATTTGAGGAATTCAAAGCTGATTCAGGATCAAAGCGACGAATTTTAGAGCAAATAAAGGCATACGAGAAACCCACTTCAAAGACAAAAGCTGCGCTAGGGTTTTGGTATAAAGTTGCCGCAGTCTTAGCCGTAGTAATTAGTACAGCTTCACTGCTTGTTGTGACCGATTATGATTTAGATGATTATCCATCTTTACTTAGCCGTAATAATATTTTGATAAAACAAAATGTTGATGGAGTAAAATCTGAGCATTTACTGTCAGACGGAAGTAAAATCTATCTGAACTCAGGTAGTTCTATTGAATATCCTGAGATATTTTCATCCGGATCCAGGATTGTAAAATTGAAAAAGGGAGAAGCCTTTTTTGAGGTAGCTCATGACTCATTAAGGCCGTTTATAGTACAAACAGCTGAATATGACGTTGAAGTTTTAGGTACGGAATTTAATGTGAATACAAACTCCCATAACTCAAGTACAGCACTTGTGTCCGGAAAGGTCAGATTAAATTTTAATTCTAGTGACTTATCCATGGAATTAGCACCTGGACAGATAGCTACATACGATAAAAATCTGGGAATTTTCGAAACATCTTATTTTGATGTGTTGAAAGTAACTGGCTGGAAAGATGGTTACCTGGTTTTTCAAAATGCATCCTTTGATGAGGTTATAGAAAAACTACGTACATGGTACGGGGTAAAGATATCAGTACGCGTTGATCAACCTGTAACCAACTGGTCGTATACAGGCAGTTTTAAAGATAAAAGTCTTGAAGAGGTACTCCTCAATATGAAAACCCTTCGTCGTTTTGAATATCAAATCAAGGACAATTCCTTGATCATTTCTAACTAAGATATTTCGGACATATTTAAAGGATGATATTATGAAAAAGAACTACATAATAAGGAGGGGTATATCAATTAATTGGTTGAAATTGCCACTTAACATTATTCTGCTTTGTACTATTTTTTCCGGTTTTGCATATGGACAAAGTGATAAATCATTGCATGATGTTAATTTAAGTGCATACGATAGCATGTCCATACAGGAGGTTTTTGAAATCATAGAAGATGAATCAGATTTTTCTTTTTCATATCACTCAAGTGACCTCGATACCATATTAGGTGATATAATTGACTTGAGAGGATTATCTGAACGGAGTGCATATCAGGTCTTAGTTCTAATATCAGATTTAGAGAATCTTAGCTTTAAGAGAAATGATAAAACCATAAACGTATTTCAAGACACCAGTCTTAACAAGCCACTTATCGAGCTTGGGTCATATACTATAAATGGCGTAGTTAAAGATGAATTTGGGGAATTACTTCCAGGAGCAACCGTATACATAAAGGACACCAACATTGGTACTTCCACAAACTCCGAAGGTCAATTTAGTCTAAAAGTACCCGGTGGTGAACGAATATTAGTTATCTCATTTGTTGGTTTGATTACGAAGGAAATTAGTATTTCTCCTGAGACCTCGGAGCTCAATATTGTAATGTCAAGCGATATAGGTTCTCTTGATGAGCTTGTAGTAGTTGGTTATGGCAAGCAAACCAAAGAGTCTATAACGGGGTCCATTTCAAAAATTGAAAGCAGCAGTATTACAGAAACTAAATCAGCGAATCTTGCTAACAGTTTAGCCGGAAGAATACCAGGAGTAGTTATCAATGCAAGAGGTGGAGCACCCGGGCAGGAACAAATTGAAGTATTTATCCGGGGAAAAGCGACTACCGGTGACGCCTCTCCTTTATATGTAATTGACGGAGTTGCAAACAGAGGCTCCTTTGAAAGATTAAATCCTGAAGATATTGAGAGTATATCAATATTGAAGGATGCTTCTGCAGCAATATATGGTGCACAAGCAGCTAATGGGGTCATATTGATTACCACAAAAAGAGGAGCAGAAGGTAAACCGGAGTTCAGCTACAGCAATTCATTTTCTTTGACGCAGCCAGCTAAGCGACAGCAGTTGATGAATGCCCCTCAGTATTTAACCTGGATTGATGAGCAGAACGCCCGAAACAACAGACCCGTCATTTATCAAAATATCATTGAAGATTACAGGAACGGCGAAAATGATCCTAATATATGGGCCAATACTGACTGGTGGGATGTAAGTATGGATGTATGGAGTCCACAGACTCAGCATAATGCAAGTCTTACCGGGGGGTCTGAAAACTTTAAATATTATTTATCCGGACAATATCTATACCAGGACGCTAATTTTATAGGTTCAGCCTTTGGATACAATCAGAGCAATGTTAGATCTAACATTGATGTAACTGTAACCAGTTTTCTGGATGTAGGCTTAGATCTTGCAGGAAGATTTGAAAATAGAGATGGTATAGAAGGAGTGAATGGTTTGATCGAGGGCATTTACAGTATGGCTCCATTTGAATCACCTTATTATGAAAATGGGTTACTAAGAAATACCAGTACGGGAAATATATTACCTGGCATTACGGGTTTAAACGGAGGCTCGGACGCAAATCGACAAGTATATAATACTAAACTCAGTTTAACTTTGAATCTTGATGAGTGGCTTAAAGGTGTTTCATTAGATGGATTTGGGGCTATTGATTTAATAAATCAAGAAAGAAAAGTATTTCAAAAACCCTTTGACATATATTTTCTGAATAGTGATGATATTTACGAAAATCTGCGTGATGAGACAGGTACTATTAGTTTATTTCAACAAACTGATAATGAAACAAGTGAAAGCTATCATGCCCGGTTAAATTACAGCAGGGAATTTGGGAAACACAGCATAGGCGGATTTGTAGCATATGAACAAAATCAGGTAAGTGGAGAATACATATCTGCAACCAGGATTGATCTCGTGTCGGAAGATCTACCTTTTCTGTTTACCGGCTCGGAACAAAATATTGATAACGACGGAAGGGGATGGCAATCTGCAAGGGTAAATTATTTTGGCCGGTTTAACTACGCATTTGATGATAAATACTTTCTTGAATTAACTCTCAGGCACGATGGATCACAGAATTTTAGTCCGGGAGATCGGTTTGGTACTTTTCCTGGGATTTCGGCAGGTTGGAGAATTTCTGAAGAAAACTTTTTTAACTTCGATATAGTATCTGAATTAAAGCTTAGAGCGTCTTGGGGGCAGCTTGGAAACGATAGAGTTAATAGCTTCCAATATCTTCAGATTTATAATGTCGAAACTGCAAGTGTATTTGGTGAAAATCCAAATTTGAGTGTTGGTTTGGTTCCTGGTAGAACGCCAAATCCGAATATTACCTGGGAAACAGCAGAAAAAACAAATGTTGGAGTAGACTTTTCACTCTCCAGAGGCCTTTTGGATGTTACAATTGACTGGTTTTATGAGAAAAGGTCTGATATTCTTGCCCCCAGAAATGCGTCAGTACCCCTTTATTCTGGTATTGAACTTCCTGATGAGAATATTGGGATAACCAATAATAGGGGAATCGAACTATCAATTTTGCACAGAAGCAATGTAAAAAATGATTTCAGATACAGTGTAGGTGGACAGCTTACTTATGCACGTAATGAGATAGAATTTGTTGATGAATCCCCTTTTGTTCCGGAATATCAACAAGTTGAAGGTAGTCCAATAGATTTCTTACTGGTTTACAAAGCGGAAGGCATTTATCAAAATCAGGAAGAAATTAATAAAACACCTCATTTTCCGGATGCAAAGCCTGGCGATGTGCGATTTGCTGATGTTAATGGTGATGGTAAGATAACCGCTGACGACCGAATTTTGTTGCCTTATGGACCTACACCCCGAATAGTATATGGATTTAATGTTGGCGCAAACTGGCGAGGTTTAGAAATTTCTGCCTTTCTGCAAGGACAGCATGGTGCAAAAACTATTTACAGACCATGGGATATTAATCAGGATGAATGGTATTTCGAAAATCGATGGATATCAGAGGATGAAACCCCGAATGCAAAAAGTCCGGCTGCTTGGGATATGTCGAGTAGCACTATCCAAAATGTGTCTACTATATGGGTTAAGGACAATCACTTTTTGAGAATAAAAAATGTTGAACTGGCATATACATTTCCAAAAAAATTCTCTGAGAACCTCAGATTGTCCAATCTCAAATTTAATATGAGTGCTTTTAATTTAGGGTTCATTTACAACTCGGTTGGACTATATGACCCGGAAAGCCGATCCGATACCGGCTGGTATTATCCTCAGCAAAGGGTTATTTCTGCTGGATTGTCTGCAACATTTTAAAAAGGAATTGATCATGAGAAATTTATACATAGCCTTATTTGCTTTAATATTTGTAGCGGGTTCCTGTAATGATATTTTGAATGTTGAACCCTTGGATTCGGTATCAGACTCAAATACATGGAATGATCCTGAACTATTAGAATTGTATGTGAACTCACGTTATGATGAACTGCCTCATGGGTTTGTACAATGGGCTGGTGGCTTAAGGGTCACTTCATTGACAGACGAGTCTTACGATATTCATCAGGGTTCGAGATTAGTCAATAAGTACACTCAAGGGGAGATTACCCCCACCAACATGCATTTGTTTGGCGGTTTTTGGATACAAGCTTATTCAGCGATAAGAAACCTGAATTTATTTCTTGAAAAAGCGGATCCGGAACTTGGAGACCCGGACCGAACTGCACAGCTGATAGCAGAAGTAAGGTTTCTTAGAGCTTGGTTTTATACTGAATTATTTTCCAGATATGGAGAAATCCCACTCTTAGATTATACAGTGTCAGTTGAAGGGGCCAATCAAATATTGGAACGTTCTCCGATAGCTGAAGTGGTATCCTTTATCGAGAGTGAATTAACTGAAGCTGCAGAAATTTTACCAGAAACATATTCTGGAGAAGATTTTGGTAAAGCAACAAAAGGTGCTTCAATAGCACTTAAAGCCCGGGCTTTATTATATGCTGCCAGTCCACTTTTTGGAAACAGTACTACTGATGAATGGCAAAAAGTTGCAGATGCATGCGAGGAGTTATTCGATCTTGATGTTTACTCATTATCTGAAGACTATCAAGCAATGTTTTTGGATGTTCAAAATCCTGAAATCATTTTTTTTAAACAATTTTCTCAAGTAAGAGGTCCAGAGATAAATTTCGAAATGGGATATTACATGCCATCAGGTGGGCATAATATTGATGAATGGAGATTGCCTAATGGAAATAACGGATGGTCTCAAGAAAACCCGTTGATGAATTTAATTGATGTATATGAGACCACTGGGGGAGAGATTCCTGTTCTTGGTTATACTGGTAATGAAAATGATCTGAGCCCTGTTTTGAACTCTAATGCTGTCCAGTACGATCCTGCTAATCCTTATGATAATAGGGATCCGCGTTTATCCTATTCTGTTGTATATGATGGATCTATGATAAACGACAGAGAGGTTGAATTCTGGGAATGTGGTACCGACAGCAGGTGTGATGAGGTAGATTCTTGGTGGAATGGTCCGCTTATTGATCATACCATCAGAAAAGGGCTGGATCTTGACTGGCAAACAGGTACAGGACTAAATAGCAATACTCCTTATATATACATGAGGTTGGCTGAATTTTATCTTACTTACGCTGAAGCACAATTTCATTTAGGTAATACAGGAACAGCAGAAGAATATGTAAATAGAGTGCGATCCAGACCTGGAGTTAATATGCCGCCGATTGAATCTTCACAAACCGGGTCTGATTTACTTACTAAAATAAAACACGAGAGAAAGGTTGAGTTAGCATTTGAGGGTAATCGCTGGTACGATGCCCGGAGATGGCTTGATGCAGAAACTGAATTTTCTGAAGATGCTGTAGGCCTCGAAGTGATAAGAGATGAAGTAACAGGAGATAAAAGCTACCGGTATTTTGTGCAGCAACAGCGTTCATTTCCTTCAAGTCATTATCTATTTCCTATTCCTAATGAAGAAATTAATAAAACCAATTGGACTCAAAACCCTGGTTACTAGTCAACTTCAATAAAATACACATGACTCAATTTCCTGATAAGATGTTTTTATTATTGATTGCCCAATTGCTCCTGATTTCTTTTGCCTGTACCTCAGGTGGTGGTCCAACGGATGTATCGATTGAAAATGATGAACTGATATCAGAAGTGGATTCTGCAGGCTTTAATACGGGAATTCTGCTTTACAATTCAGATCAGGGTAAGGAGTTCTGGACAGAATTAAACACTCAGGTCAGGCCCTATAATTTTGACAACGCAAAGGTTGTGCACAAACGGAAATTTAATTCCGATAATCCCTATCTCGAACTAACCGCTGAAGGAGGAGAGGGCGCCTATGGAGTGAGAATGTCTGTTTTTAAAACATTGTTTGATGACCGTACACTTCCAACTGAGTTGGCAGACCGAGTAAATGGATTGAGCTTTAACGCCTTTGCTTTTGAAGATGACACACTATTTGCGGAAGTATTAGATGCAAACAATAATGTGATCTCTGAAATGGTATTTGAACTCGAAGCCTGGAAAATCAAGACTTACGTCTTACCATTCGAAAGCCTAAGTGCAAAAGAAATTTTGATTTACTCCAATAAAAGTAATTCAGAAACTGATAGCCGCTTTGGTATAGATGATGTGTACCTGAAAACCAAAGACGGAGATAAGTTCAACCCACCGGTATCAGATACTGAATTTTTGACCTGGCTGAAACAAGCATCATTCAACTTCTTTGATTGGAATTATGAGCAACTTACAGTGGACAAGGGGATCATACTTGAATCCTACACAGATGACGAAAAAATATCTCTATCAGGAATTGGATATGCTTATGCCATTTACATCCTTGCTGCAGAAGAAGGATATATAACCCCTGAGGAGGCTAAGAACCGTGTTAAATCTATGCTTCAATGGCAAGAAGATCAAAACTGGTTTGATGGTTCGGGAGGTTGGAATGGATTTCCGCATCACTATTTCAAAAAAGATGGTTCCTATCTCTGGAATGATGTAAGCACGATCGATTGGGCTATTTGTGCTGCGGGAATACGGGTTGTAAAGCAATATTATTCCAACGATCAGGAAATAAATGCTTTAGCAGAATCTCTTTTATCAAGACCCGATTGGAATACAGCTTTGGCCGAGGATACTAAGATAGCAATGGGATTTAATGAAGAGGGTGAAATAAATGATTTTCGCTGGGGACTGGCATTTTCCGAGGAAACTGAGATCGTATATTTGGAAGCGGTTGCATCGGGTGATTTGGATCCTTCTGTTTTTGATGCGATAGTTCGAGAGAGAAAAGACGGTTTTTATCCAAGTTGGTTTGGAGCAGGGTTTACTTATAACTGGTTGCAGCTTTGGACGGGGCCGATGGAGCCATATAAAACCAATTCCATAGAAGCATATAACGTTGATGCTTCGACATGTTACGAAAAGTTTGGAGTTGCAGTAATGGGATTAACAGCCTGTTCAACTATAAAGGAAGAATATGGTAATAGTTTTTTTAATTGGAATGAATACATCAGTAACCAGGGTGGATTAATCAGGCTACATACTGGAAGCGTGATTCAAATTTCGCCAGCTTCCTATGGTGCAGCCCTTGCTCTTCCTTTTACTTATGATAAAGCTGTAACGGCACTTCGAGAATTTACTGACATGGGGTATTATCATGAGTACCTGGGCTTGCCAGATAATGTACGAATGCGGAACATCCCTAATGATTTACCATCAGCGCCTAACTGGGATACATATGATATCAATATTGGACCAATGATTATGGCAATAGAACAAATAGGCCAAAATAGAATAGCAAATCTATATCAATCAGATCCCAGAATTGCTTCCGCACTACCTGATCTTATTGATTCTTTTCCTGATAACTAATGATTGTAGATTAATAAACTGAGGATCACAGTAGATAAATTTGAAGGTGGCATATGGAGAGCTTAACTCAAACTATAGATGATTTCTATTTCTATTTCTATTGATGCTTAAAATGTTTGAATATATCCGATGAGAAGCTAGTTCATTCGATAATTTCCTAAATGTTCAGGCATATTTTACAAATGATTTAATGTCATTCTGATTTGAGCCGCCCTAAATAATATGATACAGTAGCTAAAATCTTGAAACTTATTTACAGCATCTGTTTGGCTTTATTGCTACTCAAAACCACCAAAGTCAAAGTATCAGATTATTTATTCAGGTGGTTTCATCCTATCTGGTATGATTATCATGGCTGAAGGCAATTTTTACTCAACTAAAAATAACTCTATAAATAGGGGAATATATCTATGAACAACGTTACAAAGTTTTTGGTGTTATTAACTTTATTTGGTTTGCTAATTTCAGTAAATACGGAAGCTCAAGATACATCACACGTCTACAATGATACGACCTCATCGGGGATGTTTTTCCAGGGGAATGGTGCTGAAGTTACTAATCCGGTGTCGGACGAGGTAAATTCAAGTTCTGACGTTGCGATGTCTGGCACCGGTGGTACCTGGCAACAGATCCAGTACTTCCCGACCTATACACCCGAAAGTGGTGATAAGCTGTTTTTCTCCGTGCACAACCCCAATGGGGCCGGTCCGGGGCAAGTACAGTTTGAGTATGCCTCAGATCCTGGAACGTGGCAATATGGTGCAGACGTAACCTACGAAACCGGTTCAGAAACAGGTTGGGTGGAATACAGCGTAGATCTTGACGCTCATGCAGGCAATGAAATAAACAAAATTATCATCATGCCTGCAGGTGACAATTCATCAGCTGTGTACATCGACAATATGTACTTCTCTGATTCCTCGGAAATAGCTACTCCTGCCGAACCAGTTGAAAAACCCCTTTACGTCTACAATGATACGATTTCATCGGGGATGTTTTTCCAGGGGAATGGTGCTGAAGTTACTAATCCGGTGTCGGACGAGGTAAATTCAAGTTCCGACGTTGCGATGTCTGGCACCGGTGGTACCTGGCAACAGATCCAGTACTTCCCGACCTATACACCCGAAAGTGGTGATAAGCTGTTTTTCTCCGTGCACAACCCCAATGGGGTCGGTCCGGGGCAAGTACAGTTTGAGTATGCCTCAGATCCTGGAACGTGGCAGTTTGGAGCAAACGTAACCTATGAAGCTGGATCAGAAACAGGTTGGGTGGAATACAGCTTAGATCTTGACGCTCATGCAGGCAATGAAATAAACAAAATTATCATCATGCTTGCTGGTGACAATTCATCAGCTGTGTACATCGACAATATGTACTTCTCTGATTCCTCGGAAATAGCTGTCTCTATAAAGAATGATGGGGATATTGTTAAATCGTTTGAACTAAATCAAAATTATCCAAACCCATTTAACCCAAGCACTAATATTGGGTTTAGTCTGCCATCTACAACTAGCGTCACATTGAAAGTGTATAATTTGTTGGGGCAGGAAGTTGCTACACTTATTGATGGAGCAAAAATGAACATTGGAACACATTCTGTGTTATTCGATGCAGGTTCACTTTCTTCTGGAGTTTATTTCTTCCGAATAGAGGCCGGTAATTTCAACAGCACTAAGCAAATGATGCTTATTAAATAGAATTAAAATATTGAATCATGACGCAGGTACTAATTGTAGTACCTGCGTTAATTATTCAATGAGTCTCACTAGTCCTTTTATAGATGGAGCCAAAACAATTAAAAATTGGCATTTATAACCGAACTTACTTTGAAACAATTATTCTTTAAGAATCATAAGCTGACACTTCACATGTGTTCACTCTAATCAAAAAACGATATGCTAAAAAAATTATATCTACTAATCACGATTTTAATACTATGCGTTTCATCTGTTGAAGCACAGAAAACGAGTATTTCCGAAATAAAAAATGGCCAGTTATGGGTTGAAGGTAGTCCTCATTTAATGATAGCTGGAGAACTGCATAATTCTTCCGCCTCATCTGTTGAATACATGGAATCATTATGGCCTAAACTCAAAAGCTTAAATCTGAATACGGTTCTGGCCACAATTACCTGGGATCAGTTCGAGCCAAAGGAGGGGGAGTATGACTTCGAAATGATTGACTATCTGATCTCGAGTTCCGAAGAAAATGGTATGAAGCTGGTTGTCGTTTGGTTTGGATCCTGGAAAAATGGTGAATCAAGTTATATACCTTTATGGGTTAAAATGGATACAAATCGATTTCCCAGGGTAGTTACTGAAGATGGCAAACAAATTGAAACGCTATCAGTGTTTTCTGAAGAATCAAAAAATGCCGATAAAGAAGCTTTTACGGCACTAATGAATCGGATTAAGGAACAGGATAAAAATAATACTGTGATTATGGTCCAGCCGGAAAATGAAGTAGGTATTTTTCAAGATATTGATTATCGCAAAGAAGCTCTTGAAGCTTACAACGATGATGTTCCGAAAGAGTTGATTTATTATATGAATGAAAATAATGAGATTCTAAAGGAGGAACTTAAATCGGTATGGGAAGCTGCAGGTAAAAAGACCTCAGGTACATGGAAAGATGTTTTCGGAGATAATCCACAATCAAAAGAGTTTTTTATGGCATGGCACTATGCTGAATACATAAATGAAATTGCAGAATCAGGAAGGGCAGTGTTTGATCTACCCATGTTTGTTAATGCCTGGATTGTTCAGCAACCGGATGATTTACCCGGAGTGTATCCAAACGGAGGGCCGGTATCACGAGTATTGGACATTTATAAAGCTGCAGCCCCATCTATAGATGTGGTTTCGCCAGACATCTATCTCCCTAATTATAAAGAAATTTACGAGATGTATTATAGGGAAGATGATAACCCGCTACTTGTACCAGAATCCACATTAGATGCAGCCCGGGCTTTTTATGCTTTTGCTGAATATAATGCAATTTGCTATTCACCTTTTGGGGTAGAAGATGGTGCAGGTGATATTCTTTTTTCCGAATCCTATGGAGTATTACAGGAGTTAGAACCTATTATTGCAAAATACCAGCGCACTGGAAAAATGAGGGGGATCCACCTAACTCAAGATTTTCAGGATGATGTGAAATACATAGATGGTTTCGAAGTAAACCTCAAAATTCAGGACCCTAATAAACCGGCTTACGGATTGATTATAAAGACGAGTGAAAAAGAGTTTTTGGTGTCTGGTATGAACTTCAAAGCTAACTTTACTAAAAATGTTGGCAACAACATCCATTATATAGGAAAAGTCACAGAAGGAAGATATGAAGAAGGAAGATGGGTTGAAACAAGGTGGCTTAATGGAGATGAAACCTTCCATAATTCATTGTTAAGAGCTCTTGGGAGAAGGGTGGTATCTGAAGCAACATATGAAAGCAAGGAAACAAATTTTAACCTTGCCGAAGATGAGCAATTTGTTTATTCGCCTGGAGGTAAAAATACAACGGATATTCCAGGTATTTATAAAGTAATATTGTATGAACGGCCAAATAAGTAATCATAATGACTACTTGCAAACTAGTATAAGGTAAACAAGGAAACTGATGCCAGTTGAGGAAAAACGAATAATTAATACTGAATTACCTGTCAACAAATTAGATTTTCGAACTACCATTAGAGGTAAGAAGACTGATCTGTATTTTTTAGAAAGTGATTTCGGAATCAAAGTGGCAGTTACTAATCTTGGTGGGCGGGTTGTCAGTATAATGGTCCCGGATAGAAATGGTAATTATGCTGATGTTTCTTTAGGAATGAAAGATATAAAAGCTTACCTGAATGCTAATGAACCCTATTATGGAGCTTTAATTGGGAGGGTTGCAAATAGAATTGCAAATGGAAAGTTTTCATTAGATGGGATCGAATATTGCTTAAATCAAAATAACAAATCGAACAGTTTGCATGGCGGACCAAACGGTTTTCATAATGTAGTATGGGATGCTTATCAAATAGATAGTAAGAATCTGAAGCTCATTTATATTTCAGTAGATGGGGAAGAAGGTTTTCCAGGTAGGCTATTTGTTGAAGTCACCTATTCTCTTACAGATGAATTCGGTCTCAGGATAGAATACAGTGCAAATACAGATAAGAAAACTCTTGTAAATTTTACCAATCATACATTTTTCAATCTAAAAGGGGAAGCAAAAGGATCTATTAATGATCATGTCTTAACAATCTATGCTGATAGGTATACGCCGGTGGACTCCCTATCTAATCCTACCGGTGAAGTTGTTAAAGTTGAAGGAACTCCTTTTGACTTCCGTACTGCAACCAAAATTGGTACTCGAATTGAAAACAGTCATCCCCAATTAGAATTTACAAATGGCTACGATCATAATTATGTACTCAACAAAGAAAAAGAACTAAGCCTGGCAGCGATAGTATTCGAGCCTATATCAGGTCGGAAAATGGAGCTTTATACCACTGAACCGGGAATGCAATTTTATAGTGGAAATTTCATGAAAGGTGAGGATATAGGAAAATTTAATAAAAAATTTAAATTCCGGGAGGCTTTTTGCCTGGAACCACAACATTATCCGAATACACCCAATCAAGCCAATTTTCCTTCTATCGAATTAGAACCGGGTGAGATTTATAAAACTAGTTCAATATATAAGTTTAGTATAGAATGATAGAAGCAAATGCTACCGGAATATTATCAGAAAGGGTCTACATAAAATTTCTTTCAAAATATGAGCGAGAACCCATTCTCATTCAATCTCCGGGTAGGGTGAATTTGATCGGGGAGCATACTGATTATAACGATGGATTTGTACTTGCGGCCGCTATTGATAAAACTATAGTTTTAGCTATTTGCCCAAACAACCTCAATAAGATACGGGCTTATTCCATTGATATGGATGAGTCTGAAGAGTTTGACATTGAGGACCTTCACCAAAGCGAAAAGCACTGGGCCAACTTTATTAAAGGTGCGGTAAGTGAAGTTCAGAAAGATGGTTACGAGCCGCGTGGATTTGATGTGGTTTTTGGCGGAGATATCCCCATTGGGGCCGGACTTTCGTCTTCTGCCGCTTTAGAGGGAGCTTTGTTATTTGGTATGGAGGAACTATTTGGTTTTGGGTTGAGCCGGAAGCAAATGGCATTGATCGGCCAACGCACGGAGCACAACCACGTAGGGGTAAAGTGTGGAATTATGGATCAATTCATCAATTTGCACGGTGAATCGAATAAAGTTCTAAAACTGGATTGCCGGTTTTTGGATTATAAATTGTATCCGTTTGAACGGGATGATATTAAGATCGTGCTCTGCAACTCCAAAGTGAATCACAATCTGGCCGATTCACAGTACAATATTCGTCGGGAGCAGTGTGAGGAAGGGGTTCAGACCCTGAAACATTACAAACCTGAAATTTTGAAACTTCGAGATGTACCCATGAAAACTTTAAAGAGACACGAGGAGGAAATGGATGCGGTTGTTTATCGGCGCTGTAAATATGTACTGGAGGAAAATCAGCGGGTGCATGATGCCTGCGACGACCTGGAAAAAGGTGATTTTGAATCCTTTGGAAAACGGATGTTTCAATCCCATGAAGGCTTGAGCAAAGATTATGAAGTCAGCTGTGAGAATCTCGATATCCTGGTTGAGATCGCGAAAGGACAGCCCGGACTCATAGGTTCTAGGATGATGGGCGGAGGCTTCGGAGGCTGCACCATTAACTTGGTTGAAGAAGAGTATGTCGATCAGTTTGAGAAAATCATTGCACAAGAGTATCGAGCAAAAACAGGTATGAAGCCTGAGATATATATCACTCAAATCAATTCAGGAACAAAAGTATTGGGTAAGTAAGTCATGAGGATAGATTTTGACAAACATCCGCATCGAAGACTGAACATTTTGACCGGGGAATGGGTGCAGGTTTCACCCCACCGCACCAAGCGCCCCTGGCAGGGACAAGAAGAAGATGCTGCTGGAGAAAAAAAGCCCAAATATGATCCAAATTGCTACTTATGTCCTGGAAATGACCGAGTAGGAGATGCCTCCAATCCGGAGTATAAATCAACCTTTTCATTTAAAAATGATTTCAGCGCTCTCCTTCCTGATAGCTATAATGAAGAAGTAAATGATAGTGACCTGCTGATCTCAAAAGGAGAGAGAGGGATGTGTAAAGTTATCTGCTTTTCTCCCCGTCATGATCTGACACTACCGGAACTGGAACAGTCTCAGGTAAAAGAAGTAATCGATCTTTGCGTGAATGAATACCGGGAATTGGGTAATAAAGATTTCATCAATTATGTGCAAATCTTTGAGAACAAAGGAGAAGTAATGGGTTGTAGTAATCCACATCCTCATGGACAGATCTGGGCTCAGGAAACTGTTCCAGATGAACCGGCTAAAGAGCTCCTCCAATTCAAAAAATACTATGAAACCCATGGGAGAACTCTGTTATCTGATTATTTAAAACTTGAGTTTGAACGCAAAGAACGACTTGTGGTTGAAAACGAACACTTTGCGGTACTCGTCCCTTTTTGGGCTTTCTGGCCATTTGAAACGCTGGTGATCAGCAAGCGTCCGTTTGCAAGATTGACGGATATGACCGAAGCTGATAAAACCGGTCTTGCCGATATTATTCGAAAGATAACGATCAAATACGATAATGTATTCAACGTCTCCTTTCCCTATTCAGCCGGTCACCATCCTGCACCCACCGATGGCGAAGAACATCCTGAATGGCATTATCATATGCATTTTTACCCTCCACTTCTTCGGTCAGCTACTATTAAAAAATTTAGGGTGGGATATGAAATGCTGGCTAGTCCTCAGCGGGATATTACAGCTGAATACAGTGCGACTTTGTTAAGGGAGTTGCCGGATGTTCACTATAGTAAGACTCATAATTAATATAAATCTTACCTCACTTATAAACATCTAATAGTTTTTTAATGGCTTTAATAGATATCATTGTTTTTACTGCCTACTGTTTACTCATTGTTGGGATTGGTCTTTGGGTTTCAAGAGATAAAAAAGGGCATCAAAAAAATGCCGAAGACTATTTTCTTGCCGGGAAATCTCTTCCATGGTGGGCTATCGGGGCGTCGCTGATCGCTGCCAATATCTCTGCTGAGCAGATCATCGGGATGTCCGGATCTGGTTTTGCAGTCGGGCTGGCAATAGCATCATATGAATGGATGGCGGCCATCACGCTACTTATCGTCGGGAAGTACCTGCTGCCGATTTTCATTGAAAAAAAATTATATACTATTCCGGAGTTTATAGAACACCGATACAATACAACCCTCAAAACTATTTTAGCCGTTTTTTGGATCGCTCTGTTCGTATTTGTTAACCTTACCACGGTGATCTTCCTGGGGGCAAAAGCCCTTGATACGATCATGGGAACCGGAGATGGAAGCTTGCTAATCTATGCATTGATAGGACTTGCATTGATCGCTGCAGCTTATTCACTTTATGGAGGATTATCTGCTGTGGCGTGGACGGATGTTATGCAGGTAGGCTTACTCATCCTGGGTGGATTTGTAACAACCTTTGTTGCACTAAATAACATCACTCCGGAGGGCGGGATCTTCAATGGTTTTGCTCATCTGTATGATGTGGCCGGGGATAAATTTCATATGATCCTGGATCGGGATAATCCCGAATTTCAGAATTTGCCGGGCATCGCGGTTTTAATTGGCGGCTTATGGGTAGCCAATTTGTATTACTGGGGATTCAATCAGTATATCATTCAGCGAACACTGGCTGCAAAATCCCTTAAAGAAGCTCAGAAAGGAATCATCTTTGCTGCATTTCTGAAATTACTGATCCCGCTGATCGTGGTTATTCCCGGTATCATCGTGTATGTACTTTATGTTCAGCCGGAAGGTACTACTCAGATTCCGGGAATCTTTGATACATTCACAAGGCCTGATGGCGGTATCCGATACGATAATGCTTATCCTTGGCTGATCAGCGTTTTCTTATCTCCGGGGTTTAAAGGACTGGTCGTGGCTGCTCTTGCCGCAGCTATTGTTTCTTCGCTTGCTTCCATGCTGAATTCGGTGGCTACGATCTTTACCATGGATATCTATCGGCCATACATCAACAAAAACGCCACAGATAGACAAACGGTGAACATGGGTCGAATTACAGCTGCAGTCGCCCTTGTAACTTGTGTACTGATTGCCCCACAGCTTGAAAATGTGCCTCAGGTTTTTCAGTATATACAGGAATATACCGGTGTAGTAAGCCCGGGGATCCTGGCTGTATTTATCATGGGATTATTTTGGAAAAAGACCACCACAAAAGGTGCTATCTATGGAGTGCTGTCATCAATCGTTATCGCCCTGTTGTTAAAGATCCCGGCACTTCAACTTCCATTCCTTGATCAAATGTATTACACATTAATTCTTACTATCGTGATCATTGCCGGTGTGAGTTTGACCACTAACCAGTATGATGAAGATCCAAAGGCTATTCATACCACAGCGGAGACCTTCAAAACAGGTCCTTCATTTAATATCGGTGCCTACGCCATCCTGATCATCACGGCGGTACTTTATGCCATTTTTTGGTAAATATCTCTTAATAATTAATCTCATTTCAAAACTTTCGTAACCCATGCCCGACTAACCCCAAACATCCTTGCAAGCTCGGCTTTGTTTTTTACTATCCCCGATTTTAGCAATTTCCGGTATATTGTAGCTTGTTCTGCACGACTTTTTTTTCCTCTTTTTTTCTTGGGGGGAGTTAACATTTTCAGCTGTTAACAATAAGTTCGCACCTTCCAGAAATGGGTAATTTTCGGCCATTTTCGACCAATCAATTTCAAGTAAAATTCCATTCGGACCTCTATTTACGACCCTAACAGCCCATTTTACACGAAAAAAAGTTCGCATATCCGCAACTGTCGGGGAGCCAAGCGCTACAAAGGTGCGAAATTTCAAAGGTTTCGCACCTTTTTTACATCCATTGTCAGCTTCTATATTCCTGAAGAGCGCCTGAATATAGAAGAGTAACTACTATTTATGGTAAGTGCAGTTTCATGCCTTCATGCGTGGCCTTGAATCCAAGGGACATGTAAAAACGAATGGCATCGGGACGTTTTTTGTCAGTGGTCAACTGCAATACATGGGTGTTTCTTGTTTGGGCACGTTGAATAGCCCATTCAAAGATAGCTGTCCCAATTCCTTCGCCGCGATGATCTTTACGCACTCGCACTCCTTCAATTTGTGCGCGAAGGCCTCCTTGATACGTCAAGCTGGGAATGAAGGTCATCTGGAAAACACCGAAAACCTGGCCTGATTGGTTGTGAACTACTATTAATTCTTGGTTGCTGTCATCATCGATTCGGTCAAAGGCATTTAGATACTCCTTGGGCAATGGGTTAGTGTAATTTTCCCGTTTACTCCCCAATGCATCGTCCGCTATCATTTCAACAATGGCAGGCAGGTCATTCCGTGTAGCTTTTCTGAATAGTACGCTCAAACTCATGACTGCCTGTCGTGAATATTCTTCAATAAACGCTCTTTTATGGGTCTGAAATCGATCCAGTATATACTTCCTGTTTCATCATCGCCCCGATGAAAAAACAGGTACTTTCCATCAGGAGATACACTGGGGCACATTTCTGTTTGCTTCGTATTTATTTCAGGTCCCAAATTATTCGCTTCCGACCAGCTTCCATTTACCTTAAAACTGATATACAGATCATTCTCTCCGAAGCCGGACTCTTTTTCGCCATCATAGATGATGTAGCTCTCGTCCGGTGCAATGTAGGGATGAGCGATCCATGAACTGGGAAAATTTATGTTTTCGTCCATCTTTTGAACGTCTGCATATTCATCATTCTTGCTGTTCGAATAATAAATACCTCCATCCGCAATGGGCTCACCTTCTTCCATTGAGGTGAAATACAGATTGCCGTTCTGGGAAGAAGTCAGGTACATGACAAAGCGATCTTTGAAAGGGGATTCCAGCGGTACGGGGCGACTCCAGCCGGTTTCTGTTCGTTCACTGTACCACTGATAGAGTCCTTTTGCATAGAGCGTATCCTCAAGAGGTCGGGTACTTCCAAAATACAGCCGGTTTCCGTCCGGGGAGACATGAGGTTCAAAATCCCAGCCCTCATCTGAGGGTAAAAAGGCTGGTTCGGGAGTTGACCAAGCGCCATCCATAAAATTCATGATGTAGATGGCATTGTTTTCTCCGGGATTTCTTCTGGTGAAGAAGATTTCGTCCATCTCTGGATTGGAGGTGATCGCAAACTCGTAACCATCCGTAGAAATGATGCCTTCTCCAAAAATGGAGGCGGAATCGCTGGGAATTTGATTGCTAAAAAGATGCAGTGGAGAATCTGTATGATCCTGACAAGAAGTGAATAGGATTTTCAGAACGACGAATATGGTTAAGGATTTTAAGTTCATGTTAACTTTTTAAAGTGACAGTAATTGTAAGACAATGATGATACTGAAGACCACCAGCTGTGGAATGGCCACCGAAAAAACTTCCCGATGAATACTTGCCATAAGCACGAAGCTGGTGACGAAGTTGATCAGCACAATGCCCACCGGGAAATACGCGGAAATACCAGGTAATTGGATGATTTCCATTGACACCAACACCTGAATGATACCGACGGCGAATAGCAAGATTCCACCCTGGTAGATCATGATTCGCAACGAGCCGATAATGATGGGATCATCGGTGATTTTTTTGAGAGCCGGTATTTGTTGCTGCTCTCCGTACACGATATGTGCAAAGCTTATCAGTGTGATAATAAATCCCGCAGCTAATCCCATACATTTTTGTAATTAAACAGTTTATTCATCAATGGATTTCTGCTTTTTTGGAAACTGAAGGATCCCAGACTCCTGTCTCAGCGGTTTCTGAAGCAAATTCAGAGAAATCTTTGGCTTTTCGGCCCAGAACGCGCTCCACATCATTACTGACCACCTGGTTGTTGGGATTTCCCAATACCTCTCGAAACAGATATTCAAACAGCCAGATATAGTCGGCAGGAAGTCCGGCGTTTTTCATGATTTCAGTGTATTCTTTCAGAGTGATCGGGTGATAAGAAATAGGCCTTCCGGTAGCTTTTGAAATTTCAGCGATGGCTTCGGCGAAGGTAATTTTCCTGGGGCCGGTGACTTCATAGGTTTTTCCATTGTGTTGATCGCCATTTAGAGCAGCAGTAACCACATCTGCAATATCATCGGTATCTACAAAAGGAATTTGGGCTTCCGGCATGGGCAGGGCTACTTCTCCGGACAACACGGGATCCACAAAGAAACTTTCGCTGAAATTTTGGTTGAACCACGAGGCACGAACCAGGGTATAGTCCAGTCCCGAGTTTGCGATTAGATCCTCGCAGCGTTCGGCTTCTTTTTCTCCTTTACCTGATAGGAGGACAACTTTTTTTACTCCTACTGCCTTTGCCACCATGGTAATTCGTTGGATGGCTTCATAGGCTCCCGGAACGGCTAAATCGGGATAGAAGACGACATACATTTTGTCAATATCTTTGAGTACGTCCATCCAGTTAGAGGGATCTTCCCATTCAAAAGAGGGAACAGCGCTTCTAGAACCGATCCGCACGTTATGACCTTGATCTTCGAGGTTGGCAACTACTTTGCGGCCGGTTTTGCCCGTGCCGCCTATAATGAGATAGTTTTCTTTCATGATTATTTGGGATTAAATGGGTTAAATATTTTAGTGGGGTAGGAAAGCGGTGGCCGTAAGCACTATAAAGGAAAGCACGGCAAACACGGTTCTGACGGTGTGCAGCCGATTCCATCTTGCCTCATAATATTGGCGCTCGCTGGCCATTTGCTTTTCAATTAGGTCATTCAGGGAGAGTGTATCGAGTTTGTCATTCAATGGGACATTTCCCAATCCGGTAACAATCACTGTACCTATACCATAGAGTATTGAAGCTCCCAAAATGAGCCAAAGCGTTTTTGAGGTGTTCCAATACAATACAAAACTGATGATCTGTAAAAAGAGCGGGCCCAGAAAGATGACCATAAATGGTGGATTAATAATGGCCCGGTTAATCTTCTGCATCGTTTCGATGTACACTGAATCCTGAACGCGTTTCGTTCCAGGGATAACCGAGACTTGCCAGGCAAAGAAAAGTCCTGCTGACAATCCGGTCAGTAGAATAGCTGAAAATAAAACGAGTGTTTTAAGTGTGATTTCCATCGTTCTCTGTTTTTTTGGAGTTCAGAGAAAATATCGGCTCACAATTGCTTACATACTTGATAGAAGCTGCCAAAAGTTTATCTATTCAGGCCAAGTTTAGATGTGGTATGTTCTTTTCTACAATCCAGTGGAGATTTGCCGGTCCAACGTTTAAAAGCCCGATTAAAGGCACTTTGTTCAGAGAAGCCGGTTTGAAAGGCGATCTCGCTAACGGTCTCGGTCGTCGTGGTAAGCAGCTGGGTGCTGATCTGGTGTTGCGTATCCTGTACCAGCTGCCGATAGGTGGTTCCCTTTTCAGCAAGTCGGCGGCTAAGCGTTCGGGTGCTCATTCCCAGCTGCTTGCCGACCTCGGCTGCAAAGGGGATGCCGCTCGGCAGGGCATCCTTGATCAGGTTTTGTGCATCCGTGAGCAGTTTGCTGGCACTCACTTCAATGCCCTCGGCTTTCTCCTGAAGCCGCTCCATCATAAACTTATTGATGCTTTTGTCGGCTTTTAGTGATCGGGTATCCAGATCTTCGGAGATAAAAACCAGCTTATTGTCCGACTGATCAAAAAGAACTTCACAACCAAAATATTCTTCATATAAACGGGTATCGGCCGGTGCAGAATGAGTAAAGGAAACACTTATGGGGCGAATATTTGAACCTGTAAGTTTATGAATAACAGTAAGTGTGGCTACGATTGAGGATTCATTGGAGATCTCAATGCCACGGCGCGTTGCCTCTCTATAAATGGTGATGTTACCGGTTTCTCCCTCATCGTTCACTTTATATACCTGTGTATCAGTCATTAGTCCAAAAAAACGTTCACATCGTTTAAACATATCACGAGGAGAAAGACAGGTTTTCCATGCAAGCCCTAAGACGCCATAATCATCCAATTCCATGAGCTGTCCAACCCGAACAGAAAATGCAGGATCCAGGTAAGTGTCTATTACTTCATAAAGTTCAAATAATTTGCTGGTTGGTGCATAATTTGATGGGTCATTAAGAATGCTATTAATTGAGAGTTGAGAAAGAACATCCTTAGGAATACCTTCACTTTTAGCAAGGTCGACTACTTTTTTAAATATGCTTTTGATTACAAAACTCATGTAATTGTTTTCAAGTCAACAGGGAGAAATCAATTATACTTAATTATTGCAAAACTTTTGTAATCCAAGTCCGGTTCACTCCAAACATTCGAACTTAGTTTGATCGCTGGTTTTTTTATTTCCTCCAAATTCTCTGGAAGACCTTACTCAGCACCTTAACAACGGAGCTGATCTACAACGATCTTCCGCAAAAAGGATCATATCAAGTAAAATTATATTCTTAGGAACTACATTCAGATCAATTACGCTTCTACTAAATTTTTAAGGTTTCTATATCCTGGCTTAGAGTAATCCGATAGATATTTCTATTCAATAATGTCCAAGATCCATTTACTTAGGTCCTGAAGTACGATAGGGGAAATCGTTGTTTCAATAGTCGGATATTCTGACATCATACATGAAGTACAATTCTGGAAGAGATGATTCATGCCCGGGTACTCGGTGATGGTTACCTGATTATTATGGGAGGTTGCTTCACGAATGTATTCCAGATTTTGTGGAGAAACCTGAACATCTCTGCTTCCATTGATTGCCAAAATGGGAACATTCACCTCTTTTAAAAATTCAGCAGGATTATGATCAATAAAGTACTTATACCATGGTCGGTTTAATTCCATAAGTTTTTGGTTGATAAACTCCTCCTTATTCATTCCCATAAACGTGTCTCCCTCCGGCATTTTACTGAGAAAGAATTCGGCAATTTTCTGGTTTAATTCCCCTCCAAGGTCAGTCTCTCTGACAATCGCGGCGATTTGCTCAATATTTCTTTTTTCTTCTTCTATTTGTTCAGGTGTAAGGCCCATCATTGGAGCAAAGGACTCGATTTGTTGTTTCTGTATTTCAACTCCGGAAACCCCGGGCCCGGCAAGTAAAATGATGAAGGCAACATCAGCGTCGTCTGCAGCTACAATCGGGGCTATGAGTCCTCCCTCACTGTGGCCGGCTAATCCAATATGCTCGTTATCAATTTCATCCCTGGTTTTCAGATAAGCTACTGCTGCAGCCGCATCTGTGGCAAAATCCAGGGAGGTGGCAGAACCATGATTTCCGGTCGATTCACCAAAACCGCGATCATCATAGCGAAGCACAGCA
>Ga0209924_1000263_pt1 | contig 24089 bp, 14 predicted proteins | sample SalPonR1_C_D1_MG_FD_185700 | JGI IMG/M metagenome (GOLD analysis project Ga0209924, IMG submission 185700) | Salt pond soil microbial communities from South San Francisco under conditions of wetland restoration - Salt Pond MetaG R1_C_D1_MG... ...
GCCGGGCAATCTCGATTGCGGCGTCGAATGCTTTGCCGTATGCGACGATCGCAATCGAGCGCAGGCGTGAAAAATCGGGCCGGCCCGAGATCGATTTGCCCTCGAACTCGCTGAACGGAATGATGCGTGTCGTCCATTTTTCGTCGACCGGCAGCGGCGCCCGGTAGTACTGCCAGGGGCGTGATGATTCGGGCGTGCGCAGGTGCAGGTAATAGACGCCGGGCACCCCGCGGGTAGTGATTTCGACCGCGTCGAAACGGCTTGCATCGCGCGTCTCGCCCGCGCCAGCAAGCGGCAGCCGAACCTGGATGAACCCGCCGTTGTTTTCCAGCCGAACCTGGCCGGACATTCGCAGCACCGAGCCCCGTTCGGTCTCGACTATCCCGGCCTGCATATCCGAAAGCCCGCCCATGACGCGGTCCGTGAAATCCTGCCAGCGCGTGCCGATGGCCGAGATGCCATCGCTGCGGCTGAAATCGTCGAGAAGAAGGTCGTCCCTTTCAGCCATGGCGCTGACCACTCATATCAATGATGCTGTCGGTGCCGGCAGGACGATGCTTTGACTTTTCGCACCGCGCATTCAGTTGCAGTCCCGGCGATAGGCGGCCCGGAGCGCGCTGCGCTCGGCGCGCAGGCGGTTGCCGCGGGGCTCATCGTAGCCTGCACGCAACCGATCGTGAATGCTGTCGATCCGTGCCAGGTATTCGGCGCAGATCGCCTTCAGATCTTCTGCGGCCGCGCCGGCGGTCGAGCGGCGGCTTTGACCGGATGAAGAGGAGTCGCTGCGGCTCTGGTCGACCAAAGGCCGCGGTTGTTGAATGTTGGCCGGTTTGTAGCTGGACAGGTTGGCGGCAGGATCGCCCAGCGCGCGGAAAGCCACGCCCTCGGGCTTCTTGTCGGAAAAATGGCGGTTGCCGTCGGCGTCGAACCACTCGTAGACCTGCGCCTGAGGCGCGGAAAACAGCAGAATGCCCAACAGCAGCCAAAGCATGCGTTTCACGATCAAGTTTCCCCTGAGCCCGGAACGATATTGCCATATTCGCCTGTTGCAGGTAAAGCCTGCCTGGAATCGCCAGCTTGCGCGTCAGGTCTTCGGTCGTTCTTCCCGCGCGGTGAACTGCAGGCCCAGCATGCCGGTAAAAATCAGGAACTGGGCGACCGTGTAAAGGCCGACGATCAGGATTTCGGAATAAACAAAGGGGGCCATGAACCGGTCGACGCCGATCAGCGAATCGGCCACCAGGAACAGCACGGCGCCGAAGTAGACGCGTCCGGGACGCTGCTCGACCCCGGCGGCCAGGACGGCCATGGCGACCAGCGCCGAGACGTATACGAATACGGGCAGCAGGAACGTTCCGAGGCCCGGCAGCATCATCGCCAGCAGCACGCCGCCGTAGACGGTCACCGGCAGTCTATATTCCAGTCTGTCGCCGATCGGCACCTGCTGTGCAACGAAAGCCGCCGAATAGGCGAGCTGCGTGACCAGGAAGCACAGCAGCCCCTGCATCAGGTATTCATGGCGGTCCAGCGCAAGAAAGATGTCGCCGGCCGCGGCCGCGACGAAGCCGATCATCATCGGGACGCCCAGACGGGCGGGAAGCCTGACCAACAGCACGCCTGCGGCCAGCAGCACAGGCGCGGCCTTGAGTGCCCAGTCGCCGGGAAATCCCGCGGTCCAGAGACTGAGCCAGTAACCAAATCCAAGCACGATGAACAGTGCGGGAGAAAGGCGAGAATTTCTCATGATCCGAAGTTTACTACCCGGGGATTGCGGAGAATTGAATGAATGACGACAGGCTTGATCGAATTCGCCAAGACGCTGGCCTTCGGTCGAATTCGCTATCTTTGGCGCGAGCGCTCGGGGAGACCCTGAAGCTGAAAACTACCGGCTTCGTCATTGGCAACAACCCGGCAGAGGGCGTCGGTTCCGGCCGCTTTCAGCTCTGCCGAAGGCGCACCCCGCGCCAGGCCGCGATCGTCGCGCGAGGGATCGGGAAGTAGCCGTTGGTGACTTCGGGCGCGCCGGCTTCGGTATCCGGTTTCAGGTGAATATGCCAGCCGTCCCCGGGATCGATCGCGACGACGTCGTCGATCTCGAACAGATCGTCGCGGTGCACTGACTGCTTGCCGGTCAGCAGCTCCCGTTTCGCCCTCGCCTTGACCTCGGCCTTGCCGGTGCCGGCATAGAAACCATAGGCGTGACGTTCGCCGAATTCCCCGGCGACATATCCGCCGATGTTGATGAAATATAGACGTTGCCCTGCTTCGGGCGTCGTTCTTTCCAACGAGACCCGGAAACCGGGGACCCGGTCGAGTTCGACCCATGCATCTATGTGCAGACCGTCGGGCGAGCCGAACCAGCGATCCAGCAATTTATCGTGAATGTCCTCGAGCGAGCTTCCCGCGGCAAACACCACGTCGTGCAATTCCACGTTGCAGCCCTCGGCCCGGCCGCCCAGGCAGACGGCAAAAAGGTGAAGCGGATCAGATTCCAAGGTTGACATCGTAATCGAAAATCTCGGGAAAACTTCAGGTTGAATGACCTAATCATGCCATTGCCGAGCTTTTTCGGCACGCGCGTCCTGATCGTTTCTGTCGGTCGCCCCGCAAGACGCTGAGGTCGGAAGCGGGTTGCACTGGATCTTTCGTTCTGATACTTTCACAAAAGCTTGGCGATTGTGAAGAAATTTGCGCACCGCGTAACAGCATGGAAATTCACTTTAAGCGAGAGGAAACACCAATGCGAGCTTCATCCAGATCCAGATACCTTTTCTTCGTTGTCGGGGCACTGCTCTTGCCAACAGGCGTCGCTTTCACCGTTGGTGTTTCGGCTCAGGAGGCCACCGAGGAACGAATCGTGGTAACCGGCTCACGTATCCAGCGAGCGGTAGATGAGGGGGCGGTGCCGATTCTGCGCATCGACCGGCAAGATATCGAACAAAGCGGCCTGACCTCCCTTGGCAGCCTGCTCCAGGAACTGTCTGTTTCCGGATCGGCCATCAACACCGCGTTCAACAGTTCCGGTAACTTCGGATTTCCGCCCGACGGCGGCGGTATCGGTGCCGGCTCCACGCAGCTCAACCTGCGCAGTCTCGGTTCCAATCGCACGCTGATCCTGGTCAACGGTCAACGCTGGGTGCCGGGGGCGTCGGCCAGCGGCGTGCCGTCGGCCGTGGATCTGAACACGATTCCGATTACCGCGGTCGAAAGCATCGAAGTGCTCAAGGACGGGGCTTCGACGCTCTACGGGGCCGATGCGATTGCCGGGGTAGTCAACATCATTACGCGTTCTGATTTCAGCGGCCTGGAGATGAATGCCTATGCCGGGCGATTCGAGGAAGAGTCCGACGGCGCGCGGCAGCAATACGACATCTCATTCGGCCAGACCGGTGATCGCTCGCATGTATTCTTCAACCTGAGCCTTACCGACCAGAGCGTGGTCGAGGCCGGAGATCGTGCACTGTCGCAACTGCCGGTGCCGGGCACTGGTCTCACCCGAGGCAGTTCGGGCACGCCGCAAGGGCGTTTCATCTTCACGGTACCCGGCGACCCCAGTGGCTTCGGCGGTCTGTGCAGCCCGATCGACACCGACGGCGACGGCGTAGCTGATTCCAGCAGTTGCGACTTGACGACGCCGCGGGGCTCGACCTTCCCCGGCGGCCAGCCCAGCTTTCCGGGTGATTTCATACCATTTTCCAACGACGAGCGTTTCAATTTTGCCGATTTCAACCTGGTCCAGACGCCTGGTGAACGTCTCAGCGTATGGGTTGAAGGGCGTTACGACTTCGTTCAGAGCAGCAGTTTCAACGTGTCGGGATTCAGCCGCTTCCTTTTCAACAACCGCGAATCCACTAACCGGGCTGCACCCGAGCCGATCTTCCTCGGTCCCGGTGCCGGCGCCGGCAACGCCGCCGACGTCACGGATATCGACGCGACCAACCCGTTCAACCCTTTCGGCATCACGCTGGATGCGGAATCGAATTTCATTCTCGCAGGCCGTCGACCGATCGAGTTGGGGCCGCGGCTATTCAGGCAGGACGTGGACACCTGGTATTACAACGGCGGTTTGCAAGGCGATTTCTTCGCCGGCGAGCGAATGTTCAACTGGGACATGAACGTCGTGTTCTCCGAAAACGAGGCCAGCCAGGAAAAGCAGGGCGCGATCCGGCTGGACCGCCTTGGGCAGGCGCTCGGGCCTATCGACCAATGCGTCGGCGCACCCAACGGCTGCGTGCCGCTGAACTTATTCGGCGGCCAGCAGGGTGATGAGGTGTTCCGCCGCACCGGCGGCGGCGGCTCGATAACCGACGAGATGCGCGACTTCATCGGGTTCGTTCAGAAGGATTCCAGCAAACAGGAGTTGTTCGACTTCAACGTCAACTTTTCCGGCGATCTTATCGAACTGCCGGCCGGCTGGGTCGGATTTGCGGTGGGCTACGAGCACCGCGACCAGGAAGGCCGCTTCCAGCCCGACCCGATCGTCGCCGCCGGTGATAGCAACGGCATTCCGGCGCAACCGACCGCGGGCGATTTCGACGTCGACGCCTTCTACGGTGAGGTGGTCGTACCGCTGCTGGCCGACGTGCCGCTGGCCAGAATGCTGGAAGTCTCAGGTTCGGTGCGTTCGGCCGATTTCAGTACATTCGGCACCGAAACCACCGGCAAACTTGAACTGCGCTGGCAGCCGGTCGAACAATTGCTGGTTCGCGCGACCTATTCGGAAGGATTCCGGGCGCCTAGCATCGGTGAACTGTTCGGTTCCGAAGCGCGTTTCGACGCCACGTTGGCCGATCCATGCAACACCTCTACCTTCCCGACACTTTCAGCTGATCAGCAGCAGAACTGCATTGACCAGGGCGTGCCGGACGGCGGCTTTGTCCAGGCCAATCCTCAAATTTCGGTCACGACCGGCGGCAGCGAGGAACTCAAGGCGGAAAGTTCCGACAGCTATTCGGCAGGCTTTCTCTACAGCCCCGCATTTGTCGACGATATCGGGGCCATCGATCTGCTGAATATCGACATCAACTGGTACCGGCACGAGCTCGACGATGCGATTCGCGCAGTCAGCGCGCAGTTCATTCTCGACGAGTGCGTGCGCACCGGCGCCGACGAATTCTGTGGCGGCATTTCGCGCGGTTCGTCGGGCGACATTTCCGGTTTCGACAATCGCCTGAACAATATCGGCGGCATCGAGACCGAAGGCTGGGATTTCGCCGTCAACCTGCGCACACGTCAATTCGCGTTCGGACGTTTGGGACTGGACTGGAACACCACTTTCATCGACGAGTTCGATGAAATCGTGCCGGGCACCGGCGGCGGCTTCCAGACTCTGGACCGCACCGGCGTGGAGTTCGACGACACTGGCATCGTCGAATGGCGATCGAACGCCGACTTCACCTGGAACTACGATAACTGGAGCGCGGTCTGGACAATCCAGTACATCGACAGCCTGACCGAGTCGTGTTCGGACTTTCTCGACGGTACGCCCGATAGCCTGGCCAATCTCGGTCTGTGTTCGAACCCCACCCCGATCGATTTCGAAGGCTTCGGCACGGTGCCCACCAACGATCTTGGAACAACGGTCTACCACGATCTGAACGTAAGCTACGACATGCAGATCATGGACGCGCGGACGCGTGTGACGATCGGCGCGGAAAACCTCTTCGATCGGGACCCGCCGATGTGCCTGAGCTGCTCGCTCAACGGCTTCGATCCTTCCACCTATCGCGTACCGGGGCGCTTTTTGTACGCGCGGGTCGGTGTGAGCTTCTGAAAATTAGGCACACCAGGACGATGCACATTGCAAGATCAAAAAAGCCCCGGACGGAACCGTCCGGGGCCTTTTCAGGGCTATATCCGGGTCTCGCCAAGCGCTGGTGTTTCGGGCTGCTTGATCTGACTGGCCTCATCCACGTATTCACGATGTCCGGAACCGTAGCGGGATTTGCTCAGGCAAATCAACATCCCCAGCGGGCCGTTAATTCATGTCGGAGAATGTATCGAGTTCGTCAATCAGTCCAACGGTAATGACCCGATTTATTCGAAAGCTGGCGCGGACACGACGGCTGATTGTTTCCATCAAAGGTCTACGGATTGGAAATTCGCCGGCGCTGGCGCATTGGCCCTGCCGCGTCGTGTAGCGCCGTACGGGAATGGTTAGTGTGGTTCGAAGACAGACGGGTCGAACTGCCGCATCATCCGCATGTACTGCCAGGTGAATCCGGGCCACAGGGTGGTGTTGCGGCCCGACTCCGGGTGAAGGTACCAACTGGAGCAGCCGCCGGAATTCCAGACCGTGCCGGCCAGCTTGCGATTCAGCCACCGGTTGTAGTCGCGTTGGACGCCGGGTTCGATCTCCAGCACCTGTCGGCCCGACTTGCGCCGATATTCAAGCGCGCGCAGCACGAACGTCATCTGGGCTTCAAGCATCAGGATCACGGAATTATGGCCGAGCGCGGTATTAGGCCCCATCAGCAGGAAAAGGTTGGGGAAGCCGCTGACCGCGACGCCGCGCCAGGCTTCCGGACCCTGTTTCCAGAGTGCTCCGAGATCGGTCCCGTCGCGCCCGGTGATCATGCCTTCGGGCACAGGATCGGTCGCCCGGAACCCGGTGCCGAGAATCACGATGTCCACCTGGCGCCTGTTACCGCGCGTATCGATGATCGAATCATCCTCCACGCGATCGATGCCGCAGTCGATCAGCGATACGTTGTCGCGCATGAGCGCCGGATAGAAGTCGCTGGACAGGATGACGCGCTTGCAGCCGATGTCGTAGTCGGGCGCCAGTTTTTCTCGCAGTTCGGGGTCTGAAACCTGTCGCCTCAGGTGTCGCCTGGCCAGCCAGCGATGGAAGCCGGCCAGCCGGTTGTTCCAGGCAAGCCCGGGCACCCGCGCCTCCGAGATCAGCCAGATACCCAAGCGCGCCATCTTCTGCAGCAGCGGGAATCGCCGGTACAACTTGCGGCGGGCCGGGCCGATTGCAGCGTCCGGGCGGGGCAGTATCCACTGCGGCGAGCGCATGTAGACGTCCAGCGATTCGACCTTCTCCGCGATCTCGGGGACGAACTGCGCCGCCGAGGCGCCGGTGCCGATTACGGCGACGCGTTTGCCGGCCAGTTCGACGGCGTCGTCCCACTGCTGCGAGTGGAACACCGACCCGCGAAACCGTTCCAGTCCGGGAATTTGCGGCCAGGCCGGTCGCGAGAGGCCGCCGATGGCCGAGACCACCACGTCGGCCGACCACGCCTTGCCATGGTCGTCGGTCAGTCGCCAGATCGCCACCTGCTCATCCCAGACGGCGCGCTCGATACCGGTGCCGAGCACCAGGTGAGGTTGCACGTCGAATCGGGTTACGCAATGTTCCAGGTAGGCCTGGATCTCATCGCGCGGCGCAAATCGCCGGGTCCAGTCCGGGTGTGGTGCGAAAGAAAGCGAATACAGGTGCGACGGCACGTCGCAGGCGCATCCCGGGTAGCGGTTGGACCACCACGTGCCGCCTACACCGGTCGCGCGGTCGAAGATCAGGAAATCGCGCATGCCATGACCGACAAACCGGGCGCCCAGGCCGATGCCGCCGAAGCCGGCGCCGATGACGGCGACGGAGACGTGGTTGTTGCGCGATTCATTCATGGACGGCATTGTATCCGGGACGATTGTCGCGCCAGGTCTGTGGAAGCATTGCACTTTGCACCGGCTTCCAATAGTCTGGCGCTGTCCGACGTTATTCGCGGATGGCTGTGCAGAATCCGGGATCGCGCTTGGCCCCGCGCCGTCCAGGCGTCGGTCCCGCTCGGATCTGCCCGGCCCGCTACCCGTTCCTGGCGACGGGATGGCAGTGCCGCGACGGAAAAGGTGGTGAATGAGAAAGGTAAAAATCGGTTTGACCAGGGAACCTAGTGCCGGATATGAGTAAGAAACCAGACAGGCGAGAGCGCGAAAACAGGGTTCTCGCCGAGCAGAACAGGCACTTGTATGGTTCGCTGCCGAGCATCCTGGTCATCACATCCCTGGTGGCCGTGTTGCTTGTTGCAACGCACTGGAATATCTTGCCGCGCATGCCGCAAGTGGTCTGGCTGTCGGTTTTCGCGCTGTTTACCATCGCGAGATTCGGGCTGTTACTGGCCTATCGTGGCGAATACCCGCTTCCTGAAAGCAGTCGCAAGTGGTATGCCCGTTACCGAAACCAGACCTTTCTTTCCGCCGTTGTCTGGGGTTCCAGCGCCTGGGTGTTCTTTTCCCCGGCTGCGTCCAACGACCAGGCCCTGTTGACCTTCATCGTTGCCGGATTGGGCGCCGGCGGCGTGGTGAACCTGGCGGCGCGCTGGCAGTGCGCATGGCTCTTCCTGCTGCCGACGCTGCTGCCTTTCTTCGTCAGGTTCCTGATGCTCGATTCCCCGATGGCGACAGCGACCGCCGTGCTCATCCTGCTCTACATCGCAGCCTTGATGTCGATGAGCGTGCAGCTTTCGCGCAAGACGCTCGGTCATATCCGGGCCGAGTTGAGACAGGCCGAGCAGGCGGAAATCGCGCGGCGCCAGCATCAGCACTACCAGTCGCTGGTGGAATCCACAACGGCAATCATCTGGGAGGGTGATCCGGAGACGCTGGAATTCAGATATGTCAGCCCCGAGTCCGAAAAACTGCTGGGGTATTCGCCGGGCGAGTGGACTTCCGACCCGCGATTCTGGCAGCGCCACATTCACCCGGATGACCGGGACTGGGTCCTGGATTACTGCAGCCGGGCGGTGCGAAAACGAAGGAAGCATACTTTCGACTATCGCATGATCGCTTCGGACGGTCGCGTCGTCTGGCTGCGCGATATCGTCAACGTGGTGATCGAGAACGGCAGGCCCGGGAAGCTCGTCGGCGTGATGATAGACATCAGCGAACTGAAGGAAATTCAGAGCGATCTGGAGTACGTGTCCGGACTCCAGCGCCTGATGGTGGACGTTTCCCGCCACCTCTTCGAAGCCGCGGAGGGGGCCTTCGACCAAGTGCTATCGACAACCCTGGAGAAGATCGGGTGCTGGTGCCGGGCCGATCGTGCCTACCTGATCCGGTTTTCGCCTGACCTGAGCTACTACAGCAACACGCACGAATGGGTTGCGCCTGACATCACCCCGGAAATCCACAACCTGCAGAATGTTCCCTCGACGACCATTCCGATGCTGCTGGCCAGACTCAAGCGCAAGGAGCGCGCCGTGCTGCCGAACGTGGCTATGCTGGATGATAGCTGGATCGCGGAGAAGCGTCTGTTTGCAGAAGAAGGCATCCAGTCGCTCATCAGCCTTCCGATCTTTTCGGGCGAGCGACTCGTGGGCTTGATCGGGTTCGATTCGGTACGTGAAAAACGTGACTGGAGCGACGAGGAAGCAGCGCTTCTGCAAGTCCTGGGCGACCTTACAGGCGTGGCCATGGAAAAAATGGAAAAGGAGCGACAGCTACGCGCCAGCGAGGCGTTGCGCGCACACGCCGAGGCACTGGCCGGCATGGGAAGCTGGGAGTGGACGGTGGGTTCCGACGAGTTCATGGCATCGACCGAATGGCGCAACGTGACCGGTTGCGGCAACGGCCCGCTGACGCGTAACCAAGTGCTTGAAATCACGCCGCCCGATGATCGCGTGAGGGTGACCGACGCGCTTGAAAAAACCGTTGAAACCGGCGAATCCTACAATGTTCAACACCGAATAATCAGGCCGGACAATGGCGAGCAGCGATGGGTGGAAGTGCATGCCGAACTGATCGACCTGGGAGAAGAAGGCAAGAGCCTGCGCGGGTTCGCCCAAGACATCACCGAGCGCAAGGCGACCGAGGAGAAGCTCTTCAATCTGGCTCATTACGACAACCTCACCGGGATGCCCAACCGGGTGCTGGTTCTGGATCGGTTGCAGCAGGCGCTCAAGCGGGCCCGCAGAAGCGGCAGCCAGGTTGCGGTGCTGTTTCTCGATCTCGACCAGTTCAAGAAGGTCAACGATACGCTCGGCCACGATGCCGGTGATCGGACATTGAGGGATGCGGCCTCGCGTCTGCAAGGTCTATCCCGCGAGCGCGACACCGTGGCGCGCATCGGTGGTGACGAGTTCGTGATCGTGCTGGAAGAATTTGACCGCGTATCCGACGTCATATCGGTAGTCAGCAAGGTGATCGATGCGTTCCACGAGCCCCTCATGGTCTCTGGCCGCGAGTTCGTGCTGACTGTCAGTATCGGCATCGCATTGTCGCCGCACGACGGCGCCACCGCGCACGATCTCCTGCGCAACGCCGATACGGCCATGTACCACGCGAAGAACAGGGGGCGGGACGGTTACCAGTTCTTTACCCGCTCGATGAACGATGCCGTCGAGCGCCGGCTGGCACTGGAAGAAGCCCTGCGCGGGGCGGTCTCGCGGCAAGAACTCTTCGTGCATTATCAGCCGCTGGTCAGGCTTTCAGACCGCGTGTGCGTCGGTGCCGAAGCGCTGCTGCGCTGGCGCCATCCGGAACTTGGTGAGGTTTCGCCCGACGAGTTCGTGGAGGTCGCCGAGCAGGGCGGGCTGATCCAGGAACTGGGCGAATTCGTGATCGATCGGGTCGTCAAGCAGGTGGCCGAATGGCGCAGCCGGCTGTCACCCGATTTCTGTGTTTCGGTGAACGTATCACCGCGCCAGTTCCGCGATCCAAGACTTGCCGAGAAGGTCATCTCGGCGATGAAAGACGCCGGGGTGGGCGGCGACGGCCTGGAGATCGAAGTGACCGAGGGCGTACTGTTGCCCGGGCGGAAGGAAGTCGATCATACGTTGAAGACGCTGCGTCGAAACGGGGTGGGTATCGTGATGGACGACTTCGGCACCGGCTATGCGTCGCTCAGCTATCTCCGCGATCATCCATTCACGAGCCTGAAGATCGACCGCAGTTTCATCGGTAATCTGGACACCGATCAGCGCCAGAGACAGCTTGTGGTATCGGCGCTCAGGCTCGGCCAGGCGCTCGGGATGAAAGTGGTCGCCGAGGGCGTGGAAACCGAAGCGCAGCTCGAGGTGCTTGTCGATGAGGGCTGCCAGCTGGTCCAGGGCTTCCTGTTCAGCAAAGCGGTCGTGCCGGCACGCATCAGCGAAATGCTGGCCGCGCACAAACCCTGAGGGCAAGGGGCCCGCATCCGGCTCAATCGACCCTGATCTGTTCCTCGGCCCGAAGGTCGGCCTGGGTATCGAGGTAGGCGCTGATCAGGTTGGAGGAATACAGCGCGCCGACGAGCTTGCCGCGATCGTCGACGACCGCGACGCTCTCGCCGTCGAATCTTTTCAGCCGCTGCATGGCGCGCCAGATGCTCAAGTGCTCCAGCATCACGACGTCGTCGCGGTTGCGTAATTCGATTGCGACCTGGCCGGGATCGCCGCTCAGCACATCCTTGACCCGGACGCTGCCCTGGTAGATGCCGTTGCCGTCGATCAGGAACGCCTGGTGCAGGTGCCGGTCGAGCATGGCTTCCCGCGCCTGCTCCACGCTGGCGTCGTCGCCCAGCGAGATGAAGTTGCTGCTGACCAGCGGCGCGATATCGCGCCACTCGAGGATTGCCTTGGTCCGGCCTGCCGAAAGGTCCAGCTTCCGCTGCTTGAGCTGGCGGTCGAACAGGCATCGTCCGAAAAGCCGTGAGACCATCGAATTGGAAATCGCGACGCTGGCAAGTGCAGCAATGGTCAGCGTGTAGCTGCCCGTCAACTCCATGACGATGACCACCGCGGTGACCGGCGCGCCGATGACCGGGGCCGTCACCGCGACCATTCCGCAAATGGCGTAGACCGCCGAACTCGTCACCGGCAGACCCAGCCCCTGGTGCAGTGCAACGCCGAATACGGCGCCGAGCAAGCTGCCGATGACCATGGCGGGACTGAATACGCCGCCGGTAAACCCGAGCCCGAGACACATCGCCGTGGCCAGCAGTCGGGCCGACAGGATCAGCAGCAGTGCACCGACGGGCATCATCGCGCCGGTCGTGACCGAAAGCAGCAAGTCGAAGCCCATGCCCATGACTTCGGGCAGCGCGAGCGCCGCCAGCCCCAGCACAAGCCCGGCCAGCGCGGGCTTGAGCACATCGAAACGGCGAATTCGCGCTGCCGCCCGGGTGGCATACAGGATGGCGTGCATGAAACCGATCGCCAGTCCGGCGCCGGCGACCCCCAGCATGGCGAACAGGCCGAACTCCCAGAACTGCGGTGTCCCGATCTGCTCGGCGGCCAGCAGCGGCTGACGCACGGTCAGCGCGTTGCCGACGATATAGCCGATGATGGAGGCCAGTGCCACCGGCGCGAAGGCACGCGGTGCGAAATGCCTCAGAATGATCTCGTGGGCGAAGAGAATGCCCGCTATCGGAGCGTTGAACACCGTCGAAATCGCCGAAGCCACCCCGCACGCGATTGCGATGTTGACGGTGGTGATATTGCTGCGGAAAAGCCGGGCAAGCGCGCTGCCGAGACTGCCGCCCATGTGAACAAGCGGTCCGTATTCGCCCACGGCCGCTCCGGATCCCAGCGAGACCAGGCTGGAAGACGCGCTGGCCCATGCCGAGCGTGCCGGCAGCTCGCCGCTGCGCGTTTGAACCGCAGCGATGATTTCGGCCGGACCATGGGCCGCGTGTGCGCCGGCGAAGTGCCTGATCAAGCCCACGACCAGGCCGCCTATGGTCGGAACGGCAAGCGTCGCGATCACAAGGGTTTGGTCGTCGAACATGCTCCGGCTGGAAGGCGCGACCAGCAGCAGATCGTTGAGCTTCACGACCAGAGCGACGAACAGTTGCGCGACCAGGGCCGAAAGTACGCCGACAATCAGCGGCAATGAAACGGCGCGTGCGGATCTGGTCCAGCGGTTGCCAGGCATGTCTCAGGAATCCGCCAATGATCTCATTGACAATTCGGCTCGATCAGCCGGCCGAGCCGGGGATGGGTTAATGCGGTCTGTCAGCTTTGGTTCCACGCATGCAGTGTACTCAGGCTGGTGACCGCATTATCAACGACCTCGTCAGTAAAGACCGTGCAACGCCCGGGCGGTCGCCGGATCAGATGGAACGCTGCAGTGTCAGGAAGTCGTCGATCGTACTTTCCACGTGCGTGTTCAGCGCTGCGACGTCGCGCGGCGGATGGACGTGGTAGAGCGTTCGCACCAGATCCAGCCCCATGAGCATACCGAGAAGTTTCTCGGCGCTGCGAGCCGGATCCTGACAGCGCAGCAGTCCGGAGGCGTCGGCCTTTTCCAGCCACTCGGCCAGTCGATCGCGGGTTGCAAGCGGGCCGTGCCGAAATATCGATTCGCGGCTGGCCTGGGGCATGCCGGTGGACGCGCCCAGCGCGTGAATGAACCGAATGTGATCGCTGCTCAGCAGGAACCGCGTCAGCTGGCAGCCGAAATCTACCAGGGCGCTCCGTATGTCGTCGACGCTGCCGGGCGTGACCCGGAAGCGGCCGGCCATCGATTCCGACTCGTTCATCGCGACCGCGGCCAGCAGTTCGTCCCGGTTCGCGTAGCGGCGGTACAACGTCGGTTTGGCGACGCCGGCCTGTCGGGCCACCGCCTCCATCGTGACCGCCTGCGGACCGTTTTCAAACAGCAGGGCCCTGCCGGCGGCGAGAATATCGCGATCCTTGCTTAGATCAACCGGTCTGCCTGGGCTTGTCTTCACCATTGGCTGAGTATATTCGATTACGATACGTGCCCGTTCACAAATATACTGGCGCTGGATTGATGAATCGCATCGTGCTGTTTCTGTTTCTCGGTTTTCTGGTCGGCTGCGCCGACGAGAACGACACGCCGGTGCCAGACCCTGTCCGGCTCGTGATGACGGCACCCGTGCTCGCCGCAGATTCTGATTTGGCGCGACTTTCGGGCACGGTGCGGGCCCGTTTCGAGACCCCGGTGAGTTTCCAGGTCGACGGTCGGATCCTCGAACGCGGTGTGGATGCCGGCGATCGGGTGAAATCCGGCGATGTGCTTTTCAGGCTTGATCCGAGGGACTTTGCGCAGGCCGTTTCGGTGGCCGAAGCAGAGCTCCAGGCCGCGTTGGCGGAACTTGAAACGGCGGCTGCCGAAACCCGGCGAAACCGCGATCTACTGGCGCGCGAATTCATCAGCGAACAGGTGTTCGAACAGGTTCAGCTGGCCGAGAAAAGTGCGCGTGAGCGCGCCGACGCCGCGCAGGCCCGTCTCGAGCAGGCGCGCAACCGCCTCGGTTACACCGAGCTTGCGGCCGGCCGTGCAGGCACCATGATCGCAGTCACCGGCGAGCCTGGCCAGGTGATCGCCGCCGGCCAGCCGGTCGGAATCGTCGCGCAGGACGGCAAGGCGGAAGTCGAGGTCTTTCTGCCCGAGCGATTCGGCGTGCCGCAGTCCGGACGGGTCGTGCAGGGGGATCGGACCCTGGCGACGCTGATCCTGCGGGAGGCCGCGGGTGCGGCTGACGACACCACCCGGACCTGGAAGGCGCGCTACTCGCTCACCGAGGACGCGCTATCACTGCGGTTGGGATCGGTGGTCAAGGTGGCACTGGACGCCGGCGACGGTATCGATGGCGTGCTCGATGTGCCGGTGGGCGCGATCAACGAACGGGGTCATGGTCCGCAGGTCTGGGTCATCCGGGAAGGGCGTGCCGAGTCGGTTCGCGTCGATTTGCTGAACATGGATACCGAGCGCGCGCGCATCGCAGCTGACCTGGAGCCCGGTACCCGGGTCATTTCGCTGGGCACGCACTTGCTGCAGTCCGGCATGCCGGTCCGCGCGCTCGAATAGGCCGTAACCGAAATGCCCATCCCCAATCTTTCGCGCATCGCGGTCGGCCAGCGTTCGGTCACCCTGTTCTTCCTTGTGCTATCGATCATCGGCGGCGCCTATGCCTTCGTTTCGCTGGGCCGGGCCGAAGACCCTTCGTTTACCGTACGCGTATTGATGGTGTCGGCCGAGTGGCCGGGCGCGACCGTGCAGGAAATGCAGGGCCAGGTCGTCGATCGGCTCGAGAAGCGGATACAGGAGGTCGAAAACCTCTACCGGATCGAAACCTCGGTGCGCCCGGGCCGGGCCGACCTGCAGGTCGAATTCCACGACTATACCCATTCCGAAAGGCTGCCCGAGCTGTTCTACGAAGTGCGCAAGCGGATGTGGGACGAACAGCCCCGAATGCCGCGGGGGGTGATCGGGCCCAACGTCAACGATGATTTCTCGGATGTCTACTTCAGCCTGCTTTCCTTGACCGCGCCGGGTCTGCCGATGCGCGATCTGGTGCGCGAGGCCGAAGATCTGCGTGATCGTCTCAAGCGCGTCGAGGGCGTGCAGAAGGCGCTGTTGCTGGGCGAGCGCGAGCAACGCGTGTTCGTCGAGTTCGACAACGCCGAGCTGGTCAATCTGGGGATTTCTCCGGCGCAGATCTTCGATGCGATCGATGCGCACAACGCGCTGACGCCCTCCGGGCAAGTGGACACGGTCGGGCCGCGCGTCTACCTGCGCGTCGACACCGACGTCTCGGAGCTCGATCAGCTGCGCGCGGTGCCTGTCCGGTCGGGCGAGCGGCTTCTGCGACTGGGCGATATCGCCCGGGTTCGGCACGGCTACGAGGATCCGCCGTCGTTCATGATTCGCGCCGACGGCGACGATGCGCTGGTGCTCGGGGTGGTCATGTCGCCCAACACCAACGGCCTCGAGCTGGGCGAACGGCTGGCCGGATTCATCGAGCGCGAGCGCGAGAAACTGCCGCTGGGCATGGCGCTTGACGTGCTGACCAACCAGGCCGAGGCGATCGCGCAGGCGGTCAACCTGTTTCAGCTGAAGTTTCTGATCGCGGTACTGGTCGTGATGGGGGTCAGCTTCCTCGCCATCGGCTTCCGGGCCGGGTTGATCGTGGGCATCGCGGTACCGCTGACGCTCGGCCTGACGTTTCTGCTGATGAAGGCCGTCGGCATGAACCTCGACCGGATCACCCTGGGCGCGCTGATCATCGCGCTGGGTCTGCTGGTCGACGACGCGATCATCGCCATCGAAATGATGCTGGTCAAGATCGAGGAGGGTCTGAAAAAAGTCGATGCCGCCGCGTTCGCCTGGCGGGCGACCGCCGCACCGATGCTGTTCGGCACGCTGGTGACCGCGGCCGGCTTCGTACCCATTGGCTTTGCCCAGTCCGGGGTGGGCGAATACGCCGGCAATATTTTCTGGGTGCTGGCATTTGCGCTGGTCATCTCGTGGATCGTCGCGGTGACGTTCACCCCTTACCTGGGTGTGGCAATCCTGCCCGAGTCCGGCGCCGGCGGTCTTTCGGGCCATTCTTCATCGGCCTACGAGACGCCGGCCTACCGTCGCCTTCGGGCAGTGATCGAATGGTGCGTTCGGCGCCGGTTGACCGTCGTCGCGGCAACGCTTGGGGCACTGCTGCTGGCACTCGCCGGCATGGCCGGGCCGGTCGCCAAGCAGTTCTTTCCGGGCTCCGACCGGCCGGAGGTGCTGGTCAGCATCTTCCTGCCTCAGGGTTCTTCGATAGGGCTCACCGACCGTGCGACGCGAAAGGTCGAGGCCGCGCTGCACGACATGGAAGACGTGCGCTCGCTTTCGGCATACGTCGGTGCCGGGGCGCCGCGGTTCTTCATCTCGGCCAACCCCGAGCAGCCGGATCCGGCGTTTGCCAAGATCGTCGCGGTGACCGAGGACGAGCATGCCCGCGACCGGGTCATGCAGGCGCTGGAACGGCAAATTGCAAATGGAAAATTCCCCGAGGCCAGGGTGCGCGTTTCGCAATTGCTGTACGGGCCGCCGGTGATCTGGCCGGTGGAATTTCGAATCGTCGGCGAGGACCAGCAGAAGCTGCGCGAAATTGGCTATGAACTGCGCGAACTGATGGACGCGCATCCGAATATCGTCGATCCGCACCTGGAGTGGGACGAGCGGGCGCCGGCCGCGTACCTGAATATGGATATCGAGCGCTTGAGGCTTATCGGACTTACGCCGCGCGACGTTGCCGAACAGCTGGAGTACCAGAGCCACGGGCTTGCCGTTGCCCAGATTCGCCAGGACATCCGGACCGTACAGCTCCGCGTGCGCGGGCTGCGGGAGGAAGGCCCGGTCGATCCGATGGGCCTGGAGCTCAAGACCGAGGACGGCCGCAAGGTGGCGCTGTCGCAACTCGGCGAACTGGAGATGCGGTTCGAGGAGCCGGTAATCTGGCGCTACAACCGACAGCCTTTTCTCGCCCTGCAGGCCGATATCGCCGACGCGCAGCCCAACGACGTTACCAACGATCTTTGGGCGAGCATGGCCGAACTGCGCGCCTCGCTGCCCGAAGGCTACCGCATCGACATCGGCGGATCGATGGAGCAGTCGGGCAAGGCCGACGCCTCCATCCAGAAACTGATGCCGCTGATGGTCGCGCTGATGCTGATCTTCATCATGCTGCAGATGCGATCGTTTACCGGCATGTTGACTGTCGTGGCCACCGCGCCGCTGGGCCTGATCGGCGCGGTGCTGGCGCTGCTGATATTCGGCCAGCCGTTCGGATTCGTCGCGCTGCTGGGCCTGATCGGACTGGCCGGCATTCTGATGCGCAACACGCTGATCCTGACCCAGCAGGTCTCGGATAACCTGGCCGACGGCCAGCCACCGCTCGAGGCCATCGTCGAGGCCGCCGTGCGCCGGGCGCGGCCGGTGGTCCTGACTGCGCTTGCCGCGGCGCTCGCGTTCGTGCCGCTGACCTTCGACAGCTTCTGGGGGCCGCTGGCCTACGTGCTGATCGGCGGCGTGATCGTCGGCACCGCGATCACGCTGCTGTTCGTGCCGGCCCTGTACGCGCTGTGGATGCGGCCCGGCAATCGCCGTTGAACCGCGCGGGTACACTAACGCGACATGGAGCCCACACCCGCACCTACTGCAACGGCGGCGACGATCACGCGCAAGCGGATCTTCCGTGCGCGCAGTCGTAACAGGCGCAGATGGATACGCACCGCGCTGCTGCTTTTGCTGGCGGCGTGGGTGGGCATGGCCGTGTGGCACCGGTATAAACCGCTACCGGACGGGCTTAGTGTCGCCACGCCGTTGCGGGCGCCGGACCAGGTGCGTTTCCTGGCCGATTACACCTGGACCGATGCCGCGGGCGAGCGCCACGTCGATCAGCATATCTTTCCCCGGGTGCTCGAACTCATCGGCCAGGCCGATCGATTGGTCGTCATGGACATGTTCCTGTACAACCACTTCGCAGGCGAAACGGGCGGCGACGACATGCGGCCCCTTTCGATAGAGGTCACCGACGCGCTGGTCCGGCGAAAGGCCGTCCGGCCCGGGCTTCGAGCGATCTTGATCACCGATCCGATCAACGGCTTCTACGGCAGCCTGGAATTGCACCAGTTCGAGCGCCTGCGCGAAGCGGGCGTCGAGATCGTGATCACCGATCTGAACAAGCTGCGGGCTTCCAATCCCGCCTGGTCCGGCGTCTGGCGGCTTTGCTGCCAGTGGTTCGGGCCGACCAGCGACGGCGGCTGGCTGCCCAACCCGGTCGGTGAGCAGAAGGTTACGCTCAGAAGCGTGTTCCGGCTGCTGAACTTCAAGGCCAATCATCGCAAGACGCTGCTGGTCGACTCGGGCGACACCTGGCTCGGCTTGGTGACTTCGGGCAATGCCCACGATGCGTCCAGCGCGCACAGCAATATCGCGATCGAGTTTTCCGGCGCGGCGGCCCTGGACCTGCTGACGACCGAGCGCGCCGTCGCCGCGTTCTCGGCGCCAGAACTGGACTGGCCCGATGTGCGAGCGCCGCCCGAGCCGGATCGGCAACAGGGCAGCCCGAGACTACAGATACTCACCGAGGCCGAGATTCGCGACGGCGTGATATCCATGCTCGATGCGTCCGGTGCAGGAGACTCGGTAGACCTGGCAATGTTCTACATTTCTCACCGCGGCATCGTAGAGGGTTTGATCAAGGCGCGCGGCCGCGGCGCCGAGGTGCGCGCGCTGCTCGATCCCAACAAGGACGCCTTCGGCCGCCAGAAGGGCGGCATTCCAAACCGATCGGTCGCTGCCGAACTGGTGGATGCCGGCGTTGAGGTGCGCTGGTGCGACACGCACGGCGAGCAATGTCACGACAAGCTGATACTGGTGCGCTACACCGCCGGCCAAGCCGAACTGATTGCCGGCTCGGCCAATTTCACCCGCCGCAATCTCGACGACCTCAACCTGGAAACCAACGTCCGGGTCACCGCGTCGGCCGACTCGGAAATCATGCGCCATACAGCAAGCTACTTTGAACGGCGCTGGGCCGAGCCGGGCGTGCGAAACTACAGCGTGCCGTATTCGGCGTATGCAGCCGAGGGCTGGTTCAGGTACTGGCAGTATCGGTTCATGGAGTTTACGGGGTTGTCGACGTTTTAATTTCTTGAGCCTGGCGCCTCGGCGGTTGGTGGGGGCGCCTTGGCCGGGTGCGGCGGCCTTGAAATCAAATTCAACTTCGTTTCGCCCCGCGCTGCGCGCTTGCGGGCGAGTGACTTTTGTCGGTTGCAACAAAAGTAACCAAAAGTGCGCTTTACAAGCGGCAGAGGGTTGCGGTGCGGGTTGATGGGGCTGGTGGTTAGGTGTTTGATTGGGGCGTCGGCTCGAGATCTTTTTGTCCGTACGGTGTGTTCGGCTTTGGCTCTCGGGTGGTGAACGGATCTCGGCTTCGATGGTTATCGGAGCGGGGTCGTGACGAGGGCGGGATGTTGGCTGCTTCGGTGGATGCTGAAGCGGGTTCCAGGTTGGGGTGGTGAGTGGGGTCGGTGGCCTTGCCGCCCCCTTGATGGTACGGCCGAAAACGTCTCTTGCCGTAGGTCGCGGTCGCATACGCGCCGGGCTGCCTGTATCGACCGTCGGGGATGCCACCCCGACTTACGAACGTCGGCAGCGTTGGTTCGCCATGGCCGCCACCGGACAGGAACACGGACCGTAACCAGGCCCGAATCCCGCTCACCGCCCGATACTGAAACCCGCTTCAGCATCCCCGGCCGAACAGTGCCGGCACGATCACGACAACCCCACTCCGATAACCTTCGAAGCCGGAATCCTCGGATCGCCCGTAAGCCAAAGAGGAACACGCCGTACGGACAAGAAGATCCGCAATCGAACCCCATGCCTGACACCAAACCCCCAGACCCCTCCGACCAGCACCGCCAAAAGCTGCCGCCTGTAAAGCGCACTTTTGGTTACTTTTGTTGCAACCGACAAAAGTCACTCGCATCAGCCAGCGCAGCTGGCGGCGAAAAGACTTTTGAAGTTGAAATTGAATGCAAAAGCCGCCCGCACCCGGCCAGGGTGCCTTGTTGCATTGCACAATCAACCATGCTAGGATTTGTGCAGTGCACAATCAGTCCGATCGAGCACGACCTGAAAATCAATTGCCCGGAGGCAAGCCAAATGAGTAAACAGACCGCATTCGAAGACATCACCAAGGCCCAGCAGATCATCATGGACGCGATCGACAAGACGACGCGCGCCAACCTCGCAGCCGTCGAGAAGATGATGGATCTCAACAAGCAGCGTTTTTCCAGTCTCGGCGAGTCGTCCGATCCGGCCGATTTCGTCGCCAAGCAGTCGACGGCGTTCAAGGAATATGCCGAGGAAATGAACCAGCAGTTCGAAACGCTGGCCGCGATCGGCAACGAGTCGCGCGAGCAGCTGATGGCGCTGGGACAGGATTTCGCCAAGAACCTGAACTTCACCAGCGTTTTCGAAGTTCCGCAAACCAAAGGGCGTTCCAGAAGCAAGTCCGGCGCAAAGAGCGCCTGAAGCTTCCGCGAGCGACGCGCCTGCAATTGTTCCGGAGTTCGTTGCCGAGCGCGCGTCCGCAACCCGAAAAGCAGGGCAAAAACGGGCACGGAGCAGGCACGAAGGTCACGCTGAAAATCCAGCGCTTCCGTGGATTTTTCATGCTGTACGCCTTCTTCGTGCAACGCGCATTTCACGGACCGACCGACCGGCAGTACCTGCCGGCACTTGATTTTACTCAAGTGCCCCGGCCGCTCTTCAGCCTGTAGACTGATTGAGTCGGACGGTCGGCGCCACTGGCCGGGGCGACTTAGGACCCGGATCCTTTCATCGGACAAGCATCCATGGCAAGTTCCAAGCGAATCATCAGGAAATACGCCAACAGGCGTCTCTACGACACCGAGACCAGCCAGTCGATCAACCTGGAAGACGTCCGTGACATGATCGGCGCCGGCGACTCGGTCAAGGTGGTCGAGGCCAAGACCGGCGCCGACGTCACCCGGCAAGTGCTGCTGCAGATCGTGGCCGACCAGGAGATGCTCGGCAGGCCGGTTTTGAGCGATGATTTTCTCGAGGCCATGATCCGGGTCAACTCCAATCCGATGCGCGACATGGCCCGCGATTACCTCGAAAAGGTCATGACTCACCTCCAGTCGCAACAGCAGCCGCTGGAAAAAGCCTTCTCGGAGACGCTGGGGAAGAGCGCGTTGAACGGGGTGGGTGCGGCGTCGATCGAACCGTATCGCAAGCTGCAGGAGCGAATGTTCTCGCTGTGGACCGAGGCGCTGAAGCCGCCGCTGGCGCGCAACGATCCCGAGGACGACACCTGAATCCGACAACCAGCCAACCAACAACCAACAACCAACAAGGGCGGAAAACTGCATGGAACTTGCCGACAAACACATCATCATCACCGGTGCGGCCCGCGGGCTGGGCCTGGCCATGGCCGCCGAACTGGCGTCGGCCGGGGTGCGTATCGGCCTGATCGACCTGGATGCGGGGGCACTTGGCGAGGCTGCGGCCTCGTTGCCCGGCGGCGGCCATGCTACTGCCGTCGCGGACGTCTCGGACGAAACGGCGGTCAAGGCGGCGTTCGATTCGCTGGAGCAGGCGATCGGCCCCGTTGATGGCTTGATCAACAATGCCGGCGTCACGCGTGACGGGCTGCTGGTCAAGACGCGCGACGGCAACGTCGTGGATACGATGTCGCTGGCTGACTGGCAGAGCGTTATCGCGGTCAACCTCACCGGCGTATTCCTGTGCGGCAGGGAAGCCGCCGCGCGCATGGCCGAACGCGGCACGCCCGGGGTGATCATCAATATTTCAAGTATTTCGAAGGCGGGCAATTTCGGTCAGTCCAACTATGCCGCGGCAAAGGCCGGCGTGGCCGCGATGACTGTGACCTGGGCCCGCGAACTGGCGCGCCAGGGGATTCGCGTTGCCTCGATTTCGCCGGGATTCACCGCGACCGAGATGGTCTCGGCCATGCCCGAGAAGGCCATCGGCCGCATCACCGCCAGCGTGCCGCTGGCGCGCCTGGGCGAGCCTTCGGAGATTGCAACGACCGCCCGCTTCATCTTCGAAAACGACTACATCAGCGGCCGTGATTTCGCCATCGACGGCGGCCTGAGGCTGTAGTTCGACGCGTGCACGAGCTGGACTTGACTTGCAGGAGATACACCGATGACGGAAGATAAACAGACCTCGCTTTCACAGGACGCGCTCGAGCTGAGCCGTGAATTGACGCGGATCTCCCAGCTTTCCGGTTCGCTGCTGCTGCGCCAGGCGCGCAAGCTTCAATTGCCGGAGATCGACACGCTGAACCTGAAGCGGCCGTTGTGGAAGGCGACGCTGAACACGGTGCGGCATCCGCAGCGAATCCTGCAGGCCCAGTGGGACCTGACGCGCCGTTATTTCGGACTGCTGAAATATCTCGGATTCCGCGCCGTCGGCAAGGAAACCGAACCCGCCGCCGGGGTGCCGCGCGGTGATCGTCGCTTTCGCTCCGAGGACTGGAACGAACGCCTGATCTTCGATCTGCTCAAGCAGGTCTACTTGACCACCTCGGACTGGATGCTGGCCATTACCGCGCGGATGGAAGAGCTTTCGCCCGACGATCGGGCCCGGATCCGTTTCTACACCCGCCAGTTCGCCGATGCATTGTCGCCGTCGAACTACGTGCTGACCAATCCCGAGGTGCTGGCCACCACCCGTCGCGAAAAAGGCCTGAACCTGCTCAGGGGTTACCGGATGCTGCTGGAGGATCTCGAAAAAGGCGACGGTCAGTTGCTGATATCGATGACCGACAAGGCCAAGTTCGAAGTCGGCCGCAACATCGCGACCACCGAGGGCGCGGTGGTCTACGAAAACGAAATGATGCAGCTGATCCAGTATTCGCCGCGAACCAAGACCGTCTATACCAAGCCCTTGTTGATCGTGCCGCCGTGGATCAACAAGTTCTACATCCTGGATCTTCAGCCGAAGAACTCCTTCATTCGCTGGGCAGTCGACCGCGGCCACACGGTCTTCGTGATCTCGTGGGTGAACCCGGACGAGAAGCTCAGGTACAAGCGTTTCGAGGACTACATGCACGAAGGCATCCTCGAGGCGCTGGACGCGATCGAGCAGGCCACCGGCCAGCGCCAGGTCAATACCATCGGTTACTGCATCGGCGGGACGCTGCTCGCCGCAACCCTGGCCTGGATGAAGGCAAGGGAGGACGATGGTCATGACAATGGTCATGACAATGGTCATGACAATGGTCATGACAATCGGATCGCGTCTGCGACCTTCTTCACCGCCCAGGTGGACTTCGCGGAGGCCGGCGATCTGCGCGTATTCATCGACGACAAGCAGCTCAAGAGCCTGGAAAAGCGGATGAACAAGCTCGGCTACCTCGACGGTGAGGCGATGGCCATGACCTTCAACCTGCTGCGCGCCAACGACCTGATCTGGACTTTCGTCATCAACAATTACCTTCTCGGACGAAAGCCGCCGCAGTTCGACCTGTTGTACTGGAACTCCGATTACACCCGGCTGCCTGAAACCATGCATATCTGGTACCTGCGCGAGCTGTACCTGAACAACAGGCTGGTCGAGCCGGGCGGGGTGCACATGGACGGTGTGCCGATCGATCTTTCGACCATCGACGTACCGGTCTACCTGCAGTCCGGCCGCGACGACCACATTGCGCCGTACTCGTCGGTGTACAAGGCCACCCAGATCTATTCGGGCGACGTCACCTTCATGCTCGCCGGTTCAGGGCACATCGCCGGGGTCATCAATCCGCCTTCGGCCAACAAGTACGGCTACTGGACCAATCACGACCTGCCGGCCGATCCCGACGACTGGATCGCCGG
>Ga0209924_1000288_pt1 | contig 23182 bp, 26 predicted proteins | sample SalPonR1_C_D1_MG_FD_185700 | JGI IMG/M metagenome (GOLD analysis project Ga0209924, IMG submission 185700) | Salt pond soil microbial communities from South San Francisco under conditions of wetland restoration - Salt Pond MetaG R1_C_D1_MG... ...
ACGATGCAGCCGGACAGATTGTACATACGATAGAGAATGAGTACAAGAAAGGTTATAATGAGGAGACGGTAGACAGCCGTGATATTCCGGCCAATGGCTTGTACTATTACGAACTGCGCAGTGGCGACTTCAAAGCCACGAAGAAGATGGTAGTGAGCGGACGTTAGCCCGCTTAGCTTAATAGATAAAAGGGAGGAAGAACTTTAATGTTCTTTCTCCCTTTTTTGATTTTAGGATATGAGATTATATATCCTTTCTTTTATTTTTAGTGTCTTTTGTATTTCGGTGGGAGAATGCCAAGAATGCAAATCCTCCTTTGTTCAATGTTTGATACTAAATTGAGTGAATCATCTGGGCTTATTTTTTTAATAGGTTAGGCGTTTCACATAATGATTCAGGTAATGGTCCTTTTCTGTATCAATTAGATTTAAATTCTGGTGAGATTTAGCATAGTGCTTATGTTAAATGATTTGATAGCATAGATTGGGAGGATATTTGTGCAGGTAATTTTTTTCTTTATGTAGGAGATTTTGGTAATAATGCCGGCAATCGTACAGATTTACATGTACTTAAGATTTCTATTGACTCTTTTAAAAATGAGATACTGTTTCTGTTCAAGTCATTTCTTTTTAGTATAAGGATCAATAAAGATATGATTACGCTTCTTTTCATATTAATTTCGATGCTGAATCTCTTATATCTTTTGGCGATAATTAACTTGTTTTTACGAAGTAGTGGGGTGAATTTTAAACGCGAGTTTATGCTAAGCCTAAGGGCAGAGGGCATTATAGCCTGCTTGCTTTGAATAGTATTTATAATGCATTTATGGTGACGGGCGGAGATGAAATTAATTTTTTTGGATTAATTGGATTGGCAGGATGTAATTTTTCAGAATCTTTTTTTTATTTCGTTGCTTTTATTTTAAATGGGAAAGTGGCATTCAATGAGTTTACCTGCTATACCATTGAAAAAACTGGGTCTATGCAAGTAGAAAGTGATGCTTTTGGGTCTCTTGGAGAAGGGTTCTTTACATCAGAAACTAATCCCTTTGGTGATAGAGCTAGTTACAGATTATCATATATTACTACAGGTAGTGATATTAGATAAAATCCAGTTTTAAATTTTATCTCAATCCGACCAGTTTTACTATACATTTTTTTACTAATACTTTCTCATCGGGTATTATTTTTAATTTTAAAAGCGAGGTATCTGCCCGATTTTTTTCAAAAAACGTAGTTGACTTAAGTTTTTTACAGCCCGGGTTTTATTTCATTTTCTTAATTGGACTCGATGGGGACTCCTTAATTAATGAAGTCCTGATAAATAATTAATTATTTACTAGAAAAGTATCCATCAGCTCGTTGAATAGCATAAGCTCCAAACTGATCTCTAATTTGATCCATGGTCTTAATCAAAGGAATTTCCTGCTGGTAATTGTCAAATAGGCTAACTTGTGGTGCTCCATCCACTAATTTACTGAATCGCACACCTATTAATCGGATCATTTTTCGTTGTTGAAATAATTGGTCAAATAACGTTTTCGCCTGGTTAATTAATGGCCTGTCGATTGATGTAAATTCAATGTGTTTCTGCTTTGTGTAAGTGTTAAAATCCGAATACCTTACTTTTACAGTGATACAGCCACACAATTTTTTTTGCTTCCTTAAATCGTAAGCGAGTTTTTCTGTCATTGAAATTAGCCTCGCTCTTAATAGATTAGTATCTAAAGTGTCTTCCCTTAAAGTACTTTCTTTTGACATAGATTTTTGTTTGCGATAGGGCACTACAGGTCTATTGTCGATACCTCTGGACTTTTTCCACAATGATAATCCATGTCTTCCAAATGTGCCCTCCAAAAGCTCCTTTGGTAACTCACTAAGTGTTTTTATGGTTTTTACACCCATTTGCAATAATTGACTGTGGGTTACCTGGCCTACACCAGGCAATTTTTTTACTGAAAGAGGCTGTAAAAATGCTCGCTCTTTTCCCTTTTCAATCTGAATAATTCCATTGGGTTTCACCTCATCCGTACTCACTTTAGAAATGAGTTTGTTGACTGAAACTCCTGATGAAATTGGCAGTCCCGTTTCAGCAATAATTTTTTTGCGTAAATCCTTAGTCCAACGGTAGCAACCAAAATAGCGATCCATACCAGTCAAATCGAGATAAAATTCATCTACAGAGGCTTTTTCAAAGCTTGGTGCCTGATCTGCGATGACTTCTGTTACTAAGGCGGATTCTTTTGCATAACTTTCCATGTCGCCTTTTATTAGAATAGCATTGGGACAAAGTCGTTTTGCCATTCGAATGGGCATGGCTGAGTGAACACCTGCTCGGCGTGCTTCATAACTGCAGGATGATACAACGCCCCGATTGCTTTGGCCACCTATTATTATGGGCTTCCCTAGGAGACTAGAATTCTTTTTAATCTCAACGGAGACAAAAAAGGCATCGAGATCCATATGCGCGATAGTTCTATTTTTGTCACTAATACTCATATCTAATTATCGAAGATACATCTATTTACTGTTTTAATGATTAAATTATAGTCATAATTGCATACGCTGTATATTTGTCGTAAATTTAATCAAAAGCAGGGTTATGACTCTATTTGCTCAAAATTTGGCCTTTTTGAGAAAGGATAGGCAACTATCACAACAAGCCTTGTCTGAGAAATTAGCTATTCCTCGTTCCACATTGAGTGGATATGAACAGTCTTATGCTGAGCCTGATATTGAAACTATCATTCAGTTTGCTCATTTTTTTGAAGTGGACCTACATGATCTTTTAACAGAACGCTTATCAACGATTTACACAAAAACTGATAGCCAGAAAAGTCCGTCGATTGACATGGGAGCTGCAGTGGAAGTAGATGGAAAAAGTTATATACAGCTCGTCGATACTAAAGCGGAAGCGGGTTATATGGAAAGCTTTAATGACCCAGAATACATTGGGGATTTACCAACATTATATATACCGCAAATCCCCAGAGGAGCGTACAGGGCTTTTGAGATTCAAGGAGATTCGATGTTACCCTTAGAACCTGGATCTGTAGTTATTGCATCTTATGTTGAAAATTTAAAGGATATAAAGCCTGGCTTAACTTATATCGTTGCTTCTAAGGAAGGATTAGTATACAAACGAGTATATCTAACGGCAGAAAAAAATACACTTCAGTTAGTTTCTGACAATGCTCTTTATGCTTCATATGAATTGCCTTGGGAGGAGGTAAGAGAAGTTTGGAGGTTCTATGCGTATTTAAGTTTTTCCGATGGAAAAGCTGCTTTTGATGCCATGATTGAGGAAAAGCAAGAACGCCTGTTTCAGCAGATGGATGACGTTCACCAGAAAATTTGTACAGATAAACTAGAATAACTTTAATTGATCTCCTGAGTTAGGCCCCGCTTCAACTCGATTTAATAGTTCTTTACTGTTGTGGGTAGCTTTATTCACTTCTCTGGATACAGGATAAAAGGAAACATCTTCTAATAAACTAGGCGCTGTTAAATCAGCCAGTAGCGATTCTGCGTTTGAGCTGGGATCTAACCAATCTTGCTTTTGGTCGTGGGTTAGGAGCACTGGCATTCTGTCATGTAGTCCTGAGATGGGCGGTTCTGCAGCTTGCGTTAGAATAGAAAAGGAATGGATGCTTTCTCCATTTCCGGCATCCCAGCGATCGTGTATGCAGGCAAGTATAAGGTAGGATGTAGTTTTTGAAAAAATACGATAGGGTTGTCTACCTCCTTCTTGTTTTTTCCATTCATAAAAGCCATTGATAAATAGGACTGCTCTTTGATTTATTATAGGTCTTTTAAATGCACTTTTTGACAAAATAGTTTCTGTTCGCGCGTTGATCATTTTATAACCAATTTGTTTGGACTTGGCCCAAAAAGGGATTAAACCCCAATGCAGCGCAAATAATTCTCGGCTGTTACCCTGAAGAATTAGAGGTAAGTGCATACCCGGACTCAAATTGAAATGAGGAAGTGAAGATAAGAGCTTCCGCTGATCTTCGGTCATGAATAGTCCATGTTCATGACATATCTCATCTATTGTTTTTGTAATGTGAACCCGACCACACATGCGTCATAAAAATATTGATTAACGGAAAGATAAAAAAAAGCGGCCACTTGTGCAGCATGGAGGCTGGGGGATCCCAAGTGGCCGTTTAATCAATAAACATAAATGATAAATAAAATATAATTACACTTCTAATATATGCCAATGGGACGCATCAATAGTTGCTAATTTTGCTTCAAACATATTTAATTTTATCTAATATCAATTTACCTTTTTTTAATTGAGCTTTTTTTTGGGAACTGGGTCGATAATATTTTTGTATTTTAGATGTAGAGGCGCGTTTTTTCAGATGACCCATTGTTTTTGGGAATTTTGCATGTTTTATTTAATTGAGGAACGTTTGGAAATTAAGAATACACCTAATAGTGATAAGTCAAGTATAGTAGCTGATATTTGTTCGGGGGGATCCAAACGGAATGCAGCACTTAAACTTTTATACACTAATGAAAAGGTCAAACGATCCATTGCACAATTCGTGTTGGGATATGGAGGAAAGGATTATGATGTATCATCTGTTTTTCAAGAAACAATTATCATTTTTGATAGACTTGTTCGGGAAGGGCGGTTTCGCGGGGAAAGCCATTGGGAAACCTATTTAATCGGAATTGGGAAAAATACCTGCCGTAATTATATGCGCGTTCAAAGGAATTGGTCACCAATAGAGGATGCGCAGGAAAAGGATTTAGGCGATTTTGCCGAAAATGCAGCAGACGCATATTTTAATAGAAAAGAATTACAGCAGCTTTTATCCGGAATTCTAGACGAACTAAAACCGTTATGCCGGCAGGTTTTGCTCCTATGGGCTCAGTGTTACCCTATGGAACAGATCGCCTCAGTATTAGAGTTGGGGCAAGCTGCCAACGCACGTAAGCGTAAGTTCAGGTGTATGAAAGAACTGATAGGATTAATTAAAATACGTCCGAAATTGGGACATGATTTGCACGAAGCATGGAAGATGATCAAATAGAGTTATTTGAACAGTATTATTTCCGCCAAATGAAGGTAGCGGAAAGAGCTGATTTTGAGCAAAAACTGGATGATGATGAGTCATTTAGGATGAACTTTAATGCGTTTGTTTTAGCTAAAGAAGCCATTGAAGCTAAAGAAGCTACTCGTTTACATGCGCAAATGAAAGACTGGGACCGTGAAGTAGAGCCCGGGAAAATGCCGGATGACCCAAATAATAAAAATAGAAGGTGGGGCTTGTTACTAGGCTTACTTGCTGTTATAATTGTTGTTTATTTTTCCTGTCCAGCGTCAGATTCTGCTTCTTCTTCGATGGAAATGAATTGGGATAGCTATGCACAAGCTCATATTAGAGGTATTGAGCGCTCAGCAGATGAATTACCCAAAATTCAAGATTTGAATCAACTGTACTTGGATGGAAATTATGCTGGAGCCAGGAAATTTATATCAAGCCTAAATGATAGCCTGCGTAAAAACTCGGAGGTCAAATTGGTTGAAGCCTTACTCTTGTACCAATCTAAGGAATTTGAAGATGCTCAGCGCGAATTTGAGTCTTTGAAAAGTCAAGATCAGGTGCCCTTTTTCGTTAAAGATGCAGCTTCCTATTTCTTTCTCCTGACAAAAGCTCGCTTAAATACGTGTCTTGAAGACTGTCAAGCTAATCTTGAACGTTTTTCTAAGGACGAGAACTTCCTTTACCAGAAACAATCTTCCATTCTTTTGCAAAGACTGAAGGCAAGGGAATAGGTACTTATATCGTTGTTTTATAAATAATTTGCAGCTATGACGTTTAAACATTTTATTTCGGGTTTTTTGGGAGGTGTTTTTGCCTTTGTGTGTTTGGGAGGGCTAGTACTCTTTGTATTTGACTATGATTCTGTTTTTATGGGTGAACGGCACCTAAAAACAGAGTATAAGCCGGAGGGCCAGTCCGTTAACCTTTTATCTCAAGCCAATAAACAGATAGCGGATGAAGTAATTTTTTCTTTTTCTGAAGCTGCAGAGTTGGCTACTCCCGCAGTGGTTCATATCAAGGCTGAAGAGAGTCAACAGCAAATGCAAAGTCGAAAAAACCGCCGCCCTTTCTCATTTGAGGATTTTTTTAGAGGTGGAATGTCTCCTTTTTACCGAAGGGAAGGGAGTGGGAGTGGAGTTGTTTTTTCTTCTGATGGCTTTATTGTAACAAACAATCATGTGGTAGAATTTGCAGATGTAATCACGATTACCTTACATGATGGAAGATCCTTTGAAGCCCAAAAGGTCGGCACCGCTCCGGAAGAGGATATTGCTGTGCTTAAAATTGATGCCTTTGATCTGCCAACTATTCCGTGGGCAAATACAGATAAAATCAATGTCGGTGATTGGGTACTCGCTATTGGAAACCCTTTTGACTATTTGACATCTACTGTGACAGCAGGTATTGTAAGCGCAAAGGGTAGAGATTTAGATATTGGATTTGATGAGAGAGCTCATTCGTTTTCAAACTTTATCCAAACTGATGCAGCAATTAATCCCGGCAATTCCGGGGGCGCATTAGTTAATGCCAAAGGAGAACTTTTGGGGATTAATACCGCTATTGCAACACCCACAGGTGTTTTTGCCGGATATTCTTTTGCGATTCCCGTAGAAAATGTTCAAGATATTGTAGAGAAAATCCTGGCAAAGTCTACGAATAAAGATATGGGTATTTCAGTTACCAATATGGACAAGCAACTAGCCGATTACTTAAATGTGAGTGAAACCGAAGGAGTCCTCATTCTCGAGACTGAAGCGGGTAGCGCAGCTAAATATGGTGGATTAAAGCCTTATGATCTTATAATGTCTATCAATGATATTCCAGTAGAGACCATTGCCGAAATGGAATCTATTTTATATGACCCAGAAACGCCCGATATATTACTATTGCGAATTCTCAGGGACGGAAGCGAAAAGATTGTCAATATCAAATTGAGATAGAGAATGGGTTGGCAGAGGTGGCTGGAATCGGCATGGAATATTGCTTTTCCGAACTTGTGTTTACATTGCAGGAAAAAGTCAGCTGCAAAAGATCACCACTTTTGTATCAATTGTTTAGCGAACTATGTTGAAACTGATTATCACCTCATTCGTGATAATCCTGTAGCGATGCATTTTTATGGTCGAGTACCTATTGAAAGAGCAATGAGTTTATTAGATTACAAAAAAGGAGAACTCAGTCAAACCTTGCTGCAAAAATTCAAATATGAAGGCCGTAAAGACATCGGCGAATTTTTGGGAAAACGGCTCGCTCACAATATGATAGAAGGAGAAATGTTAAAGGAGATTACAGGCATAATTCCAGTTCCACTGCATCGCAAAAAGATTCGATTACGTGGATTTAATCAAAGTGAAGTGATAGCGGAATCAATTTCGTCTTTGACTCAAATACCTACTTACTCTAATTGGATTCAGCGTCATGGAAATACCTCTACACAAACTCGCAAAAGCAGACAAGACCGCATGAAGAATGTAGAATCAGCCTTTTCGTTTTTCCCACGGCCAGGTGAAATTCCCGAAGGACATTATTTAATTGTAGATGATGTGATTACTACAGGGGCGACTTTAGAAGCTGTATCTCAACTTTTATTGCAAAACCCAAACACAAAAGTAAGCTTGGCATCCATTGCTCTGGGATAGCTTTGGCATCTATGATAACAGCTATTTTGAAATGCTTTGCTATTGCAATACTATGAGTCTGAAACCAGAGTACCCACTTCTTGTCCCTCTACTACAGCTTTGAGGTTTTCTTTTCGGTTTACATTGAATACGATAATGGGAAGATTATTTTCCTGACAAAGTGTAAACGCAGTCATATCCATAATGCTCAACCCAAGACTGATGACTTTAACAAAAGATAACTTATCAAACTTGGTAGCCTCTGGATTTTTTTCAGGATCCGAAGAATAAATTCCATCAACTCGAGTTCCCTTCAGAATAACTTCAGCATTAATCTCATTGGCTCGCAGAGCCGCTGCAGAATCAGTCGTAAAATATGGACTTCCAGTACCCGCTGAAAAGATTACAATTCGCCCTTTTTCTAAGTGGCGTATTGATTTTCTACGAATATAAGGTTCGGCGATTTGTTTCATTTCTATCGCGGATATAAGTCTGGTTTTCATCCCCTTTAGCTCGAGAGCTGATTGCAATGCCATTCCATTAATAACGGTGGCCATCATACCCATATAATCACCCTGAACGCGTTCTATACCTGATTGATCTGCATTGAGTCCGCGGTAAATATTTCCACCTCCAATAACGATAGCAACTTCTACACCAAGCTCCCAGGCCATTTTAATTTGTTCCGCATAATGCTGCAGCTTATCAGTAGAAATGCCAAATCCCTGATCACCCATAAGGGTTTCACCGCTGAGCTTTAAAAGAACCCGTTTGTATCGCAAAGCCATATGCTAGAATTAAGTGCGTGCTAAATATAGACAAAAAAAAAGAGCGAAACTTTCATTTCGCTCTTCCAATTCTCAATTTATCCAAGCTCAATGTGCTTGAATCCGGTTACTGTTAAATCTGGTGATACAGATTTCAAATACTGTTCGACAGTCATTTTGCTATCTTTTACATATGCTTGATGCAATAAAGTATTTTCCTTGAAAAATTTATTCAATTTCCCCTGGGCAATCTTATCGACAATATTTTCTGGTTTTCCTTCTTTGAGTGCAATTTCTCTTCCAATCTCTAATTCTTTATCGATTGTTTCTTGAGGTACGTCATCTTTAGAGACACTGACAGGTCGCATAGCAGCGACTTGCATAGCGACATCCCGGCCTGCTTTTTCCACCTCATCACCGGCTTTGTTGAGGCCTAAAATCACACCAGCTTTATGCCCCATGTGGATGTAAGAGACAACCTGCTCACTTTCCATGCGCTCGTATTTAGCTAATTCTAATTTTTCTCCGATAACACCAATTTGCTCGGTGATTTTTTCTCCAATGGTGATCTCTTCAAACTTTTGATTGAGGAGATCTTCCTTTGTAGAAGGGAACGCATCCAAAGCAATGGATGCCATTTTTTCAGCTAACTGCACAAAGTCATCATTTTTAGCTACGAAGTCAGTTTCACAACTCAATTTGATGACTACACCTTTAGTTTTGTCATCATTTACCAAAGCCATAACGACACCTTCTTTGGCATCTCTGTCAGCTCGCTTGGCTGATAATTTCTGGCCCTTTTTACGAAGTACTTCTATGGCCTTATCAAAATCGCCATTAGCTTCCTTCAATGCTTTTTTGCAGTCCATCATACCTGCCCCGGTATGATCTCTTAGTTTTTTTACTTCCGCTGCGGATATACTCATGATATATGTTTATCGAATGGGTAAAATAAATAGTAGTTAAGTAGTAAGCTAGGCTTTCTCAGTTTTCTCAGCCTTCTTACTCTGTTGCTTTTCTCTGCGTCGATCCTCCAAACCTTCTTTAATGCACTCTGTCACATAGTCAATTACGACTTCTATAGAAGATGCGGCATCATCGTTAGATGGGATCGCAAAATCAACCTCATTGGGATTGGAATTTGTATCCACCATGGCATAGGTCTTAAGGCCCAATTTCTTTGCTTCGGCTATAGCCAAATGTTCGTGGGCAATATCGACTACAAAAACCGCGTGAGGCAATCGATTAAGTTTAGCAATACCTCCTAAGTCTCGCTCCAGCTTATCGCGTTCGCGACTTAGTGTTAGGCGCTCTTTTTTGGTAACATTATCCAACGTACCATCGGCCAACATGCGGTCGATATTTTGCATTTTTTTGATGGATCGACGAATGGTGGAAAAGTTTGTCATCATACCGCCTAACCAACGATTGGTTACAAAAGGCATCTCAACTGAAAGCGCTGCCTCCTTCACGATATCTCTAGCTTGCTTTTTGGTTGCTACAAACAATATGCTCTTTCCCGACTTAGCAAGTTGCTTTAGTGCGCGACCCGTACTTTCCATACATTCGATCGTGCGGTTCAAATCTATAATGTGTATCCCTTTCTTTTCCATAAAGATATAGGGACGCATTTTGGGGTTCCACTTTTTCTTCATGTGGCCGAAATGCACACCTGCTTCCAAAAGGGATTGTTGGTTTATTTTTTCCATGATATGGGTTATTGTCAGTTCGTAAAATGAATAAAAGGATATTAACGCTTAGAGAACTGGAAGCTCTTTCTGGCCTTAGGCTTACCATATTTCTTACGCTCTACTTCTCTGGAATCTCGAGTCAGTAGTTTTTCACTTTTCAAAGGTTTTCTGAAATCTTCGTTGAGTTCAACGAGTGCTTTCGAAATCGCTAGACGAATCGCCTCGGCCTGTCCTTTAAAACCACCTCCCGTTACATTTACTTTGATATCGAAACCATTTTCGATTTCAAGTACGCGAAACGGTCGATCAATTTCCAATTGAACGTGTTGTTGCGGAAAATACTCTTTAAATGTCTTACCATTAACGAGTATATTACCATCACCTTTTTTCATGTAAATTCGAGCCACTGATGATTTCCGTCGCCCGGATGTGTTAATCATTTCCATAGGTTGTTAAAATTTAAACGCTTCAGGCTTCTGTGCACCATGTGGATGCTTCGTTCCTGTGTACACAAATAATTTTTTAAACATGGCCGCACCGAGCTTATTTTTCGGTAGCATACCTCGCACGGCATTTTCTATTATCATTTCAGGCTTTCGCGTCATGATCTGCTTGGCCGTTTTACTTTTTTGTCCACCGGGGTACAAAGAGTACGTGATGTACTCCTTTTGAGCCATCTTATCTCCCGTGAATCGTATCTTATCGGCATTTAGCACGATAATGTTGTCTCCACAGTCTACGTGGGGAGTAAATTCGGGCTTGTGTTTTCCGCGCAAAACATGAGCGATTCGAGACGCCAAACGTCCCACCACTTCACCATCTGCATCGATTACGTACCAGTCCCGCTTTACATCTGCAGGCTTGGTTGAATTGGTTTTATAACTTAATGTATTCACTGTCTTTTCTTTTCGTGAAAAAGTAGATTTCCTAAAGCGAGTGCAAATGTAGCTTTAGTTTTTGCGATTTACAAGCTTTTTTATCCTTTTTTTATCATACCACTCCTATAACTATCTGATAAACAGTGGAAATTTCGCACAAATAATTTAAAGGCTGCTCTGTTTCAAGCTTTCTCTTGATTGTTTTTAGGGCGGTCCGGCCCAAGATTTTGGGCCGGCGCTACGTTTTGGGGCTCTCCGCCACCCGGCGGATCGGCCCTTCGTCCGTCCCCAACTTATTGGCAACGGACTCGGTCTTCCTTCCTGCGGTCGTCACCCCGCCACATCGCTACCGCGAAAGGCTCTGGAGGAGAACAGGGATTGTGTTCGCCGTCCTTGTAAGGTGTTTGCGTCAACTATAGAAGGCTTATTTTACTTATAAAACGGGTAGTCGAATACAACTGATGAGAACCCAGGTAAAGGGTTCAAGATCGCAGCTCTGGGCGACAGCTGGAAGCGTAGGAGGATTACAGGCATTACAAAAATTACACAGAATAGATGGGAGATGATTTTGATCATAAACGGTAGAAATCGATCATGAAATCAATCAACCCCAAGCTATAGATCAAAGGAGGACAGCATCAAGGAAAAAGACCGAATCCATCACCAGTGATACGCGGCGCGACGAGCAGACCCAGTATTACCGTGCCGTAGGTACGGTATATCGGTAGAAACAAATAAACCAAATACCATCGCGTGCCATAGGTACGCTATATGTTCACCGCAAAAGCCCTGAAGGAGCGCTGCATATAATTCTGGCACAATACTGCCAACCCTTTTAGAATTCGAATCCTTTTTGCTTATTAATTCCTATAATAATGTCACCGCATCGCGGTTCATTAAACAATTAAAAACAAAGCCTATGGGGCGAAATATCTTTCGCCCACCAAATTCGCAACCGCAAAATTAGATTTACACCTTGGCTCCTACGGACGCCCGAAGCCCTTTTAAGGAGAACTCGATACACAATACAATTTGGCATATGCCTATCAAGGTGCAATTTAAAAATTTTTTAAAAAAATATACCAAATTGTTATGTGTTAAAAAAAGAGTTTTAAATTAATCTATTATCATCATTTAAATCTCAAAAATTATGAGTATTTCGACGCATATGCTTATTTTTTAAGAAACTTGTCAGACCCTTAATTTGCTTCTGGCAAGTTTCTTATGTCTGGTCACCACAAAAATGATATTTATGTATCCTTTAAATAAGATATTAGTACTCAGTTTTCTCTGTCTTATATTCATAGGATGTGAAGATAATTTATCGCCGAATGAGGGTGATCAGGTTTTGTGTGGAGCTGATTTGGTTCGCGTAGATGGGAAATGTACATGCACGGAGAATACATACACATCTCCTTTTGTAGGCGGTGATGGAGATTGGTGTATACCCTTATCTGACTCCTTTTACATTCGCATAGGGCATGAGGGAGATATTTCAAATTTTGAAATAATGTCTGTCTTAAAATTTCCAACTGCTGAGCCTACTGACCCCTTTTTTGAAGCAGTAACTGGAGAATTTCCAGATAAGTTTATTGTTGAAATATTCCCCTCGAATCAGCATGATGTATTTCCTCAAAATTATCTCAAACCCTACATTTCCGTTATAGCTAAAAACGCAAACCCGAGTGGTTTAGATTTTCCCATAGTAGGTGGTAAAGAGTATGGTGATCCTCCCCTCTATTACAGAGGGCCTAAGGATATTAATAGTATTTTTTATGGAGTCAATTATGAGTGGAATTTTGAATTTCAGGAAGATTCAGCTACGGTAAATGTAGATGTATACTCTATTGATGAGGAATCAGATTCAATTTATCTCGATGATGAGATCACGATGTATTTCGAGCGGTATCGGGAGTAAAACGAAGTAGTGACGAAATAAAGGGGCTTCATTGAGTGTTTCAATGAGGCCCTTTTTTTTATTGCTGCTGGTTTCTAATACTATCAGGACAAAACGTTTATAACGGTTAGTTCTCCCTGACTTATATAGTGGAGAAAACAGGTAGAATCGATACTTTTTAAAATCACGAAATTTGAAGTAAAACCAAACACCTTAGACATAAAACCTAAACGGTACAAAACGTCTATAACCGTTTTAAACATTTATAACGGTTAGCCGAGTAGCTCCTGATCCCCTTGCAGCAAACCCACCATTTACACAAGATAAGGCCGAATTCATTCAACGGGTATTCTTTCGCGACCGGCTGTTCCACAAGGGGTGATTTCAATCAGCCGTTCAGCCGGCCCCAAAACATTGCCTTTCAAGTAATTTTTAGTAACTTTAGAATGAAAAACATAGCGATACATCGATCTTACCAAACGCTACTTTTAAAGAAGTAGACAGTAATGGGTCGACAATTCGCTTCATGGGTGTGCGACAAAATATAGAATGATGAATCAAATACTTTTTATAAAAGGTAATACTGTATGTAATTCCATAGCTGGGTCGCTCATACTCTTTTCCATATTATTCCAATCGCTGCAGGCCCAGGAGCCTGCGCGTACCCCTATAGATACTTCGTGGAAAGCCCACTACGACTCCGTGCACACCATAGAAAATATGGGCGATCTGCCCATTAATCAAAATCCGGATGACCATATTATTTACTCGCTGGAAGGGCTAAGCATTACCGAGCTTAGTGCACTAAACTCTGCCACATGCACGGAGGTCTACAATTTGGTTTTTGGGGTCAACATGATATTCTACAATTCGGCGATGTATGAAGCGATCTCCTCCGCCAACATGGCAGAGGCTGCAGAAAAGACTCGCTCGTTTTGGGTCGCTCAAAAGAAAAGCCATCTCGTATGGTGCGAATGCATCTCGACTCGTTATGAGGGATATACGTCAGACTTATGTAAGGACGAATGAATAGGGACCTTGCCACTGCCTTCAATGGCACTTCGAACCGCAATATGGCGCTTCTCAACATCCAGCCTCTCTAATTATAATCATCTGCTTTCCTTTTAATGGCGTATGGTCCAACTTGTTCTTTTTCCTGCCCCACACTCTTTTACACGAAGTATTTCTTATTGGTCTTGGTAGGTCCACAAATAGTCATACAGATATTGAACGCTATAGCCAATCAATATCGCCAGGCCAAAACTGATGAGCGTTCCAATGAGGATGTATTCAGTAAGTTTTCGGTCTTTGGCTCGCGAAAGGTCACCGAATCTAAAAACTGATTTTGCAGCAATCAATAGTCCAATGGCACTCCACTGATTGATGAGAATGAAGCCAAATACAAAAAGACGTTCTAACATACCGATATATTTACCTGCATTTTCCAATGAATCCTCAGACTTATCTTCCTCTAACTTCCATTTGCTCATAACGGTTCTGATTAGCACGGACGAGACAGAAGTGAGTAGTAGTAGAGCCAATACGGCTACGAGCACCTCGGTGGAATACATAAAGCGAAAGTCAACTTCAGTTGGCTTATGAATAAATACTACGCCACCAAGTATACCTAAGTGTAAAAGCTGATCCAGCCCAAATAACAATCGAGCGGGATAACGACTTTCTAATTTCAATTTTACCCAATCAATAAGTAGGTGGGTGAATACAATAACGAGAATGGACTTCCAGTAGGTCAAGTCAAAGTTCAGTAAAACCAAGAGTGATAGAAGATGAACTCCACCATGTAAGTAGAAGTAGGGCGATTTCAATCCCCGCGTGTTTTTGGACTCAACCCAATGGCCGGGCTGGAACACAAAGTCGCCCAGTACATGTGCGATCAATAATTTGATGCTAAGGTCCATCATAATTGGGCGATGCTTTTTTTGTAAAACGCATTCATTCTCATGACTTCATCATACCCGCCTCTTTGTAAGGCTTCGCTGATATTACTTTGGGATTTATCAAGAAGTTGAGCTAACTCTTTTTGGTTTTTCCCGGGGTGTTCGATTGCGGTTTTAACCACTTTGGATACCACCTGACTCCAGCCGTCTATGGTCAAGAGAGCCAATCGAATCATGATATTTAAGACCTCATCTAATTCGGGTCGAGGAGATTGAATCGCGAGTGTCTCCTTTTTCAGGGCATCAAAACACGCTCCTGAATTTACATAGGCCGTTCCATTTGATTCAGTAATCTGAGGAGAGAGGTACTTGACCGCCCCAAGCCCGATCCCCATTCTCACATCGTAGATCTTGCTTTGTTTGATGGCGGCTTTTAGATGAATAGCTGCGAGTAGAGCCTGGTCAATGTCCAATGACAATTGAAAACTATCTCCTCTATATAGCTCCCAGCTTTTTGGCTCGTGTCCATATTGATTGAGCGTTTGTTTTAGTGGCTTTATCCAACTCTGGATTTCTCCTTTTTGGGAATGAACGATGTCTCCTGTAATTACCGCTATCATTTCTAGAATTTAGTTCAAGATATCTATTATTTGGCAGATATGCAAAAATATCTGCTATTTAACCGATAAAACGAATTATCTAATTTTAAGCAGATAATAATGCGGTCATACGATGAATTACATTCATTTACCATCTCAAATCTTCCCAGGCACTTTAATATGGAAATTCCTTTATTGTCGGATCAGCGAAGGATTCTCAATAGTCTATTTTTCAATGAATAAATTAACACATCATGAATTTTCGCCGCTTATTCTCCAGACATAAATGATAACATGCTCACGCATTCTGCTTTTTCTTAGGAAAGCCGCCAGTTAGAATGATTTAAGTAAAAAAGAAAAATTAATGCCTGAGATGCATCCGAAAAACAATATAGTGACAAAAATATGACACTGGTTCTTTCTTTCTTGTAATTATTGTTAACTAAATTCTTATAGTATGAAAAATGCACTAATTTTATTAAGTTGCTTAAGCCTGTTATTTTTATTCAGCTGTCAGGAAGACGGTGCGCGGGAGGTGTTGAATGAATCATCGACTGCATCCTTTCATATACCGGATAGTTTGGCTGTTTATGAAATGGTGAATGGAGAAAAGAAACGGTCTACAAGGATTCGATTATTGACAGATGCTGAACGCCAAAAACTCATAGAAGAAGGTGTTTTGCAAGCTGATGATGAAGTGGACCTCAGGGCTCAAACCTGCGAATGGAAAGATACTGGAGAATCCATAGAGTGTGAGGATGGAGCTATTGATTGCGGTCCTGCTTTTGTAAATGGCGATTTGTGTTTAGTTTGTTATGATTCTGGAAATACTATAATGGAATACGGTGCTTGCCGATAAGAGATGAGTTTTGCGTATTTAAATTTGGCTTGAGAAAACATGTAATATTTTAATGAGAAGATTTCGATTATGTATATTCTCTGTATTTTTTTTAGTGTTTAATTACCTCATTGTTGCGCAAGACACACTCGTGCTTCCTGTAATTAAAGGGGAGCACGAAGTTCCTCTACCTTCTGGCATAGAGAAGGGGCTAATTATGTCATCTGCCGTTGCTTCCGAAGACAATGGTCGACATTTAAACTTAAAAAATTCTGACCTTCGTTTTCCACTCTATCTACCACGGATCTTAACATTATCTGAATTTACGGATTATAATTATAAAAGAGAGAACTCTCCATTTCATGACACTGTGTATGCATCCATTTTTTATCAGGAGGAAGTTGAGGGCATGTATTTCTCCATGGACATTAATGAAAATGAAGATTTTTTAGATGATGAGGTGATTCCTATTTCCACCAGTACTCCTTTTAGATATGATCTTCCCGTTTCTATTTCTTCCTCTCAGTACTCAAAGATGGATATGACTATTCCACTTCAAATAGAGTATAAATCTAATTCCAATGAAATAATGGTAACTAACTTGTTGAAATATGATTTAGAACACGAATTGGTGGACACTAGCTTACAAATCGAATTAAATATAGGCACGTATCATCCTAACTTTAGTTTGTTAGCTTTTTCGCCAAGATTAAATAAGCCAATACATCGATTCTACTTACTTTCAGAACCCTTTCTCTTCAATAATAATTTTTGGGTGCTTCAAAATTTGAATATTGATAATGAAACCATAGAACTGGTTCGATTACCAATGAATAGTCGGCCAAAGGGATACAAGCAGGGATATTATGTTGATTTGGATAGTTTATTTGTTGATCATGGTATTCCTGAGGAGGTTAAGAATCGAACGGATTCATCTCTTTTTCTTCTCTATTTTTGGGGCACCTGGTGTCATCCCTGCATTAAGAGTATGCCAAGGACCAATGAAATTGGGAAAGCAGCTAAGGAAAACGAACGGTTTTCGATGTATGGTGTAGCATTAATGAAAAGCAGACAATCAGAAGTCGACGTTCGTGAATTTGAAAAGGAGAATAATCTTACTTTTTCAAGTTTCGTGGAGCCTTTTAAAGGACCTCATTCTATTATTCGAAAACTCTTAAATATGCGTTATCCCAGTTATTATCTTTTCACCGGTGACGGTAAAATAATTCATAAGGGCAGCAGATCGGAAGATCTATGGAAAGTTCTATCGAAATATGGAATAGAAAACTAAATGTAGAGACGACTTGTAATTATTAGGAGTATAATTTATGGTATCCGCTTTTCGCGTAGTTGTAGGTATTCTTTCATTCTTAAGCTTCATTAATTTATCTGTTGCTCAGGATACACTCGTGCTTCCTATTGTTAAAGGGGAGTACGAGTTACCCTTACCGAATTCCGGAGGACAAAATGGATGGATAATGTCATTCGTTGTAAAACCTGGTGATAAAATATCTTCTCAAAAAATAGGATCTGGTCACCAATTTCCAATTTACGTACCAAGGATTTTGTCATTATCAGAGTATGCAGATGGCCAACCCAGTAATATGGAGCAATCTCTTAGCGATACGGTCTACGCCTATGTATTCCATAAGGAGAGTGGTGAGGGTATGTACTTTTCTATGGACTTAAATAAAAATCAAGATTTCTTGGATGATGATTCGGTACCCATTTTAGAAAATACACCATTTAGATATGAACTTCCGACTATTATTTCTTCAGGCGATGGACCTGAGAAGGAGCTTGTCCTCCCTCTAAAAATTGAATATAGGTCGACATCTAACGAGTTGCTTGTCACTAATCTGTTGAAGTATGACATTCAATACGAGTGGAGGGACACTACCTTAGATGTCGCATTAACACTGGGAACCTACATGCCTAACTTTAGTTTTGAAACGGCGGCGCCGGGATTAAAAGGACATATATTTCGCAATTATTTATTAGGGGAGCCCTTTCTCTTTATGAATCGATTCTGGGTGCTTCAAAATTTGAATATTGAAAACAATACCATTGAGCTGGTTCAGTTCCCGCCTAAGACTCGCCCGATAGGCTATAAAAAGGGGTATTTTGTAAATCTGGATAGTTTATTTTCCGACCATAGAATCCCCCCTGAAGTCAGGGATCGTGGAGATTCGGCCCTTATAGTTCTTTATTTTTGGGGTACATGGTGCCAACCTTGTATCAAAAATATGCCCAAAACTCAAAAAATTGGAGATTTAGCAATGGAGAGTGAAAAGCTTTCTATGTTTGGAGTATCATTATTGAAAAGCAATCAAACTGAAAAGGATATCCGCGAATTTGAAAAAGAGAATGACATCCATTTTCCAAACTTTGTCGAAAGTATGGACGGCAATTTTTCTCTGATACGAAAACTTCGAAATATCTCGTATCCCAACTACTTTCTATTTAACACTGCCGGAAAAATATTATATCGAGGGAGAAAGTCTGAGGAGTTGATTAGTGTTCTTTCCGAATTTGGAGTGCATCAAGAAACTGAAAAATAATGTTCTATAGGGATATTCCCCCATCGCTTCGGACGGGAAAAAAAGCCTTTTGGTTGGCTGCAGATGTCTCTCGACTCGTTAGGAGGCGTCGACGGTAGATTTATGTATCCATATATGGGAACCACTTTTTTCGGCATCCAGTAACACTACCAACGCTCAGCTGTCCGTGCTTTATTAATCTCTTTTTCTAAATGGGTGAAAAGATCCACATCATGAATTTTCGCCGCTTATTCTCCAGACATAAATGATAACATGCTCACGTATTCTACCTTTTGCTTATGTAAAGCCGTCGGTTAGATCGATTTGAGGAAAAAGTAACATAAATGCCTGAAATAAACTCAAAAGAACAAGAAGATCACAAAATCGCTATAACTATTCTTTTGATTAAGCAAACTGAAGTGTATATTGATAAGACGCTAAATCCCGAATAATGAAAAGTCGATCCAATAATTCAAGTTTTCCAATTGGAACCTTCCATAAGATAAACCTTCTTTCATACACTACAATGGGTTCCATTATTTGGCTTCTTTTTTCAACATTTTCATTATTCGGACAAAATGACGCTATGCAATTTAATTATGCTATATCTTCTACTGGGGAGGAAAATGAGGGAAGTTTAGCTTTTATTGTATCCAAAAGTGGAAGCATGATAATGAGACCAGAGCTTTCAGATAATTCAACATTCACAATCGAAACTTATATAGAGGATATACATGATTCTGGTTCAAAACAAACTATGCTTTTTGGCAGAAAGGGGGCATTAGTTCATTTTACAGGAATTTTAGGTTTTGAATGTGATCATAAATCTTCAAAAGAAGATGCTATTCTAATTGAAAAAAATGGCAAAAATTCCCTCCGATTATTGCAAGCTGATAGCACTGAGTTAATCTTTCATTTTTCAGATGAAAATAAATATCAAGATTATAGATTATTTGTAGCAAAAGGTATGTTTGGTAATTCTTTTACCATTCCAATTCCAGAATCTATTCAAACCCGTTCAGATAAAAATAATTATACTTTAAAATTAGTTCGTACAAAAGAGCGTAAATGGACAGAGGTAATGGAAAATTTTTCTGCGCGCAGCGCAGATGCAAGGAAAGTGCCACCTGAAGAACTTTGTGAATTACTGGGGGTGGGGAGTACACTTGGCTTTTAAGTTTGAACTTTCTCTCTGAGTTTTTACTATTGAGCAAGGGTTCAGTATCTAAAATTTTCGTTCGTTTGGAACATTCTTTAGCAGCAGGAATCGAAATCGTTAAAGGGGTCTTTCCGGCCTCTCAGGGTTATTTCTGGAGGGTGCCCTTTGGGTAATGCATAGTCGCGCGCCTACGGGCAGCGACATGATGGTCGCGGAATCTTACTAAAAGAGCGCTTTTGATTCAGACACCAAAATTAAAACCCGGAAAGTGGACAGTTCCAGATGCGCTTATTGAAAAACCATGTAAAAAGGCTGCTTTTTGGAAAGACGAACTGATTTTAATCACAAAAGCCGAAAGGGAAAATCAAGAGAGATCCAAAATGATTAATTTACAATACTAGTTCTCTCTTCTTATCACTATTTAAATAACTATTTATAACTAAAATGCGAATATTATTTTTCTTTTGCCACTTAATTTCCTTATTTTAAATATTAGTGTTTTAAGGATTCCAGGCATGTAATCTTAACTATTTCAATATCTGGTGGGCCACCGACATTAATTTCTTAAAGGAGTATTACAAATTGAAGTCAATATGAAAATCACAATCTATGCCTTTTCGCTTTTACTATGTGCAACCAGTTTGCTAGCCCAAAAAAATTTTGAAGGCGTGATTATTTATCATAGAAAGCCCAGTCCATCGTCTACGATGAAAAAACAAATGCAGTTTAATTCCGGGGGTGTGAATGGAGTGGAGAAAGTGTTCTTTAAGGGAAGCCGGATGAAAAGAGAGCGGGAATTTTATGGATCGGATACAGTAATCGTAGATGTTAGTTATTATGATTTTGACAGATATCCCAATTCAGCTTTCGGAAGCTACAACGGAGGAGAGATCAAAAAGAAGAACATTTCATCTACTGAAGAAGCTAAAGTGATTTCGGATAAGTCCCAGCGACAAAATATATTGGGTTTCGATTGTTATAAAGCCAAAATTACTCAAGAATCAGGTAGTACCGAGAAATACCTTTCAACTGAATTGCGATATTCACTTCCGGAAGATTCCCAATTTAATGGGTTTATAGTATCGCATCTGCATGATTTTATACCTTTAAAACGGATAGAAAACTATAAGAATCCTTTTACTGAAGACATTCTGACCATCGAAATTGAAGCAGTTTTGATCTTCCCAAAGGATTTACCCGACTCAATCTTTGAAGTTGATGAAGGGGAGCTGACGGAAACTAAGACGGGCACTCAGAAATAAGTATCGCACTTTATAAAACTTGGTTTCATTAAGACCGGATACGGACGGAGATACCTTAGTTTCCAGCACTCTACTACTCTTTGTTGATTTTCTATCCATGAATGATTGTTTATATTGTGGTGGAACAGGTGAATGGGATGATGTTGATCAAGCAATTAACAATTGTTTTCCAGGTGCAGTTTATTCTTCAGTTAGAGCCTATGATTCAATATTCCCTGGTTGGTAACCTAGATTTATTTCTTACAGGAAATATTTCAAATTGAAGCCATGATGAAAATCATTATCTATACTTTTTCGCTAGTACTTTGTGCAAACATTTTGCTTGCCCAAACCAATTTTGAGGGTGTGATTATTTATCACAGAACAGGAACCCCTGCTGAGGGATACGACTATGCTAACTACGATTCGAGAGAAATACATGGTATAGAAAAATTATATTTTAAGGGTAACAAAATAAAAATTGAGTCGGAATTCCTGGGACGAGATTCGGCTATTCTTTCAGTGGGGTATTTCGATTTTGATAAATATCCAAACTCTTCATTAGTCAATTATAACGAAAAGGGGTTCAAACGGAAGGCCTATAAAAAGGCGGCATTTGATTTGGTTAGGGACTCTCTCGAAAAAGACCAAATATTGGGGTATAGTTGTAATAAAATAACTTCTTTCTCTCCCGGGGGATCATCTTTGGAGAAATATGTTACGGATCAAATTCGGTTTTCCCTTCCCGATAGTTCATTCTACAATGGGTATTTTGTTACACATGCAGATGACAGGATCCCACTTAGGATAATTGAGAAGTATAATACTCCATTTTCAGACAGCTTAGTGACCTTTAAGAGAGAAGCCGTTTTAGTATTTCCAGTAGATTTGCCCGACTCAATCTTTGAAGTTGATGAAGGGGAGCTGACGGAAACTAAGACGGGCACTCAGTGATTAAAGTCCAACTCAATAGTGCAGCTTTTTTCGAAAACCTGCTAGAAAATATTGCCAAATTAATCGAAGCTGGCCAAGTAATGCCCCCCCCGCGGAAGCGCTGTGGAGGGAGAGGGTCCCCAATTTATTGGGGATCCGAAGATCGCGGCCGTGATGCCGGTGATGCGCTCGGCGCAACTTCGGCATCATGGCCGGGAGCCGAGTGAGGCGGCCGAAGTCCGCCGGCTGGCGGACGGAGGCCGGGCGCACCGAACGAGCCCGAAACATAGCGCCTCGCTGTGCTCCACGCACAGCGAGGTCCGCCCAAAAGCGCCTGAAAATCCTACTCCTCCAAATGCGGTTTCAAAAACTTCCCCGTAGCGGACTCCTCTACCTCCAAAATGCCCGCCAGCGGGCCTTGATACATCAACTGTCCGCCGTGTTTGCCTCCACCGGGACCCAAATCGATGATCCAGTCGGCACATTTGATCACATCCATATTGTGCTCCACGATGATGACGCTGTGGCCCAAATCGATCAAGGCATTAAAAGCCGTCAGCAATTTGTTGATGTCGTGAAAATGTAAGCCCGTCGTCGGCTCATCAAAAATGAATAAGATGCGTTCTTTACTGTTTTCCTTGGCCAGATAAGAGGCTAACTTTACGCGCTGGGCCTCACCGCCCGATAAGGTATTCGAAGATTGCCCCAAAGTAATATAACCGAGTCCCACATCCTGCAAGGGCTGCAACTTGCCGGCAATATCCGGCCGATCCTCAAAAAAGTCGATGGCATCATCCACACTCATCTCCAGCAGCTCGAAAATATTTTTATTCTTGTACCGTACTTCCAGCACCTCATCCTTAAATCGTTGTCCATTACACTCATCGCATAGCAATTTCACATCGGCCAAAAACTGCATTTCTACGGTGTTATAGCCCTCGCCCTGACAGGCCTCACAGCGACCCGCATCTACATTGAAGGAAAAGTGCTTGGCTTTATAACCGCGCATTTGTGACAAGGGCCGGCTGGCATAGAGCGAACGGATGGCATCATACGCCTTG
>Ga0209924_1000295_pt1 | contig 22628 bp, 19 predicted proteins | sample SalPonR1_C_D1_MG_FD_185700 | JGI IMG/M metagenome (GOLD analysis project Ga0209924, IMG submission 185700) | Salt pond soil microbial communities from South San Francisco under conditions of wetland restoration - Salt Pond MetaG R1_C_D1_MG... ...
CTTTATTTATCTTGTCCCCTTTGTAAAGAAGCCATTGTTTTAAATCCCCGTCTACCAAACCTTGCAAATGTACTTTAGCTTCGGTGTACATAGTATTTTTATCCTTATCCCAATACTGACTCATATTCGTTTTAGAGAGGTCTAATAGGTCTAAAAGAGACTCTACATACACAACGTTGTATATAGGGCCTTTGCCCTTACAGAAGCGAAATATATCCGTCTGTGCGTTAGATACAATTAAGGTTAAGATAGGACTACTCATAGTTACTAAGCTCGTTTACTACGTCTTCTGCTGTAACAGCTTCCCCGCCTTGAACTAAATAAGAGATTGTATAATTCTCTGGATTCTCTAATACCCACTCAGAAACTAAACTTTGAGGGTAATGCTTCCCTTGTGTGTAAGTTTCATTAACAATGTGTAGAAGTAGGGTTAGTGAAAGCTTGAAACTCGCTAAATACTCTACATCATGAATATCATACCCTCTTAAAAAATTAATCTCTGATGAGGTTTCTTTTATGTCTTCGAGCCACCCCACAAGCTCTTTGGTTCTTGTTTCCATAGTTATTGTCTTATTTACCTGCAATATACGAAATACCTACGACTTATCCAAATAAATACCCCATTATTTTCAAATTTTGTTATGTCTTTTTTTATAACACAATAAGGGGTCTGTCTTTTTAAGGACAATTCCTCAAAAAGTAAAATTTCCGATTTTTTTCGTATATTGAATATTTATTCAATAATAATAGAAAAAGCACTATACAAAACTTTGTTACTAAAAGGATAAGTTGTTTTTTAAATCCCTTTTTATTTGTTTTGTTTAGTTTGATGTTTTAGTAACAGAAAAGGTGTTACTAAACATCTTATACGAAATATCGGAATAGAAGTAGTTATATTTCTAATTGAATGTAACAACATAACCTGATTACTACATCTAGTAAATAAAGTAGAATTGCCGCGAAACTTTTTACTTATTTTTTTTCCTTCAACAGGAATATATAAGTTTTTAGTAAAGTAGCTATTATACCTTGCTTTATGTCTCCAATTAGATAGAGTTCTAGCTGTGATATTAGCAGTCCCATTAGGATTTAAAAAATCAACTATAAACGAGTCTTTTAACTTACCTTCATAAAAAGATTGGTTTCTCTTAAACTTCATTTCTCTAACACTATTAGAAGTGCTAGAATACTGTTCAGTGACCCATTTTCTTTTTACTTCATCAAATTTAGTAACCCCTTTAGTTTCTTTTTTATGTATCCCCCGTAGCATATAAGATTCTACGGCAGCTAGAATAAAGGACTTATAAGCGTTTTTACTTTTCAAAATGAAATAAGGTAAAAACACCCATTCTTGAATAGGACTAAAATACAAAGAAGCATTTCGATAATTGTGTACTTTTTCAAAATCACAAAAACCAAAACTTTTAAGAACCTTTAAAGATTCGTAAGTTTGACTTTTGATATTACACTTTTTACCTAATTGCGCTTTCTTTCTAAAGTAACCCCCGTTTTTCTCTCCAGCACATCTAAGCCGTTGAAGAAGGAAATCTTCATTTAAGAACCCTTTTCGTATTAATTCAACACTAGTTCCTAAATTAACAAGAAGTCCTAACTTATTTCCTTTCTTGTTTTTATAAGTAGAAAAGAAGTTTTGTCTATCTTGGATTCCCTCATTAAACACATCGAGTTTAACTAATCTATTCGTATCAATTAAATCTCGGGTAATGTATTTATCAATGTCATCAATTAAAGCATCATTAACAACTTGGTGTTTATTAAGCACAGGAAGGGCTCTATCAGTAGCTGACGCTGAGAACTGATAAAACCCTTTCTTTACTATTGGTGCTTGTTTAAACCCTAACATAGTTGTTGCTTCCTGCCCATAATTTCTGCAATGAACTGCAATAATACGAAAAAAAATTGAGACTACCAAATAAAAACATAACTTTTTTAAAAAATATTTAGTTTATGCTAATTGTAACAAAAACCAAAAACAGTATAACAAATTACAAAAATATACCCTAATTTATTTGGTTATTCCAATTCTTTTTCTTATATTAGCGGTTGTAAAGGGAAAAGGGGAACAACATGGCATTAGAAATTAAGTCTTCGACTGGATGTGAAAATCTTTATGCTGAAACAGGTAATGTTTTAGAGTATTACACTACATTGATTAACTTGATAGGTTTAACAATGGATAAAGAGAATAGGTTAAGCGAAAAGCAAACCTATTTTTTAGCTCATTGCTGCAAGTTTAAGCAAGAAGGCGGTAATATAAGCAACATGGCGGCTTTATCAAGATACTTTTTAAACAACGAGTATTTGAATGGTAGGCAACAGATAAGAAACTATAAAAATAAGATTGGGGTAGCGAAGTGGGCTAAGACAGGATACAACATATTTGAAATTATTCCTAGACCTTTAGCCTCACCTCCTGGAGCTTTTTCTTTGAAAATAGGATATGGGGAGAAGGAAGAAGAGTAAAGAAGAGATAGAGGCGTTAAAAAGGCGCATAGCGACTACTAAGGGTTGGGTAAATGTTCCGATGGGTAAAATACTTAACCAAGTAGGAAAAGAAATGGGAATGGACCCTAAGCATGTTAAAGAGATATTTCAATTATCTTGGTATAACATAAAGGAGACTTTAAATGAGAATGAGTTCCCAAACATAAGCATAGAGCATTTTGGTCGGTTACTGCCTCGTATAACTAAAGTAGAGAAGTTAAAAGAGAAGTATTTAGATCAGTTAATGGCTTCAAGGAGGGCTAAAAGGAGAAACCCTCAACGGATAGAAACATATAAAAAGAAGTACGAAGCGGCATTGGCTGCTTGTGATAGAATTAAGAAGGAAAAGAAGAGGAAACGAGAAATTCATAAAAAGAAATAACAACAACATGGGTATAAATAAAGATACGGGATTGATTTATAATGATTCAGTAGAAGAAAAAAAAGTAAGTGATAATAATGGTTTGGCGGATGAAAAATTAGAGTTTTCATTAACCCAAAAAGATTACAGGAACTTATTTACGTCTTTTGAGGATTTCATAAATCAGGATATCGAGGATTTGTGGGATAACTATAATATAGGGGGAAAGAACCTTATTGTACGAGTATTTACATTCAACCCTACTGATTTCCATGAAGACACTCCTGATATTGCTTTAGGTATGATTTCAAGTAAGGAGCTAAAGCTTTTGACGTTCCCAGTAGCGATTGTACTTAACGCAGGAAGGCAAGCTACTTACATTAATGATGAGGGGGAAGAAGTAAATTATAAGAAAGGGGATTTTGTTAAGTTACAAGACCGTGATGCACGAATGATTAGTAATCCTGATTATGAAGCTTGGATTGATAATGGGATGTCTAATAGCAATGCAACTCAGATTGGTCAGGCTCCCCCTTCAAAGATTGCTGCTTTGCGCAGGAATTTTGCTAAGTACACAGTAATGGCAAACCCGTTTGACTTTTTTGTTGAGCGTAAAGACTTGTTCACTTTTAATTTACCTTTGAATTATATTGATGGGTACATTAAGGATGTAAATAAGTTTTTAGATGTTTAGTACAGCGTTATTGGTATTTTTAGGAGGTTATTCTATTTGTGTAGGGGCTGCTTATTTTGCGTCCCCCAGCGGAGTTCGATTTGCAGATGCGGCTAATCCTGTTAAATGGGTTCATTTTGTTGAGGGTGTGTTGATGAGAAGAGCATTAGAACCTCACATTATTGAGCAATTATTTATTCGGATAAACGACTTTGAATGTAGGGAGTGTGTAGCTGCGGGAAAATGTAAAGAGTGTGGATGTAAGATGCCTGAAAGAGCAATGTCTTTTAAAGAGTCCTGCTCTAAGGGAAATTGGGGTCCGATTATAACCGACTTAGAAGAATATAAAAAATTTAGGGAAGTTGTTCCTATAAAAATAGAAATTGAGTATGAAGGCGTTTAAAAGCATAAGCGTAGATGTAGGCGAAATAAAAGCGGGCTCTAAAGGCAATGAGGTGTTTTGGGAGTTTCAAGACCTAACAAGAGATTTGATTGCACAATATACCAAAGGGGAGGATATCGTTTATTTGGTTCGCCCTCAATGCGGGTGTACCGCAAATTTAGAGATATTAGATAATGGTATTAAGGCAAGTTACAATGACAATGGAAATAACATCGGGGATGTCATTAAACGTGTTAGTGTGTATTTAAAGCCCAAAGAAAATATTCCCGTGCAGGTTAAAAACAAACGAGGTGTATTGATACCTAATCCTAAGTTGGGTAAGGTTACATTAAGTTTCACAGCAAATATAGTTACATAAGGATACCCTTCCTCTCGACCTTATCAGGAGTGCGTTGCCAATGCCACGGCAGCCCTCCTTGATAGGGTTTTTTCAATAAAATAACAACATGAAAAGCAGAGAAAAAAGTTTTTGGTTTGATGGGGTAAAGACAAAGGAAGATAAGGAGACTGGTATGAAGTTTAAATACTGGTATCTTGAGGGAAGAATAATGGCAATAAAAAGAGTAAAATGAGTAAAAAGCAACAAGAATTAACAGCGGGTATGGTCAAAACTATGTTAGAAGAAATAGATGATAATATGCCTTTTTCGGTAGCTTTAGCAGATAGCGAGGGGAACTTAACATCGTTACCGTTTGACATAGACGTATTAAAAGCAACTGACCCTAATACTGGTGAGGAAGTTACTGTTTTTGCGGTAGTAGGAATGCAACAATAATTCTATGGAATGGCAATTAGTAAAAGGCGATTCAAGGTTTCCGTTTTTTGAGCAAAACCCTGACTTAGCGTATTTTCCTTGTATTAAGAATTTAATAAACGAAAAAGGAGAAGAGCAAGCGGGGAGGATTATGTGGGCTATACACATGACGGAAGATATCAATGGTGTCTTTTACGGATTGCAAGAAGAGGAAAAGCGTAGGTTAGTAGATGAGAGTTTCTTTGAAGGTAAAAAGAGATTTGAGTGGGATGAACCTATAATAGAAAAAGTTATTCGTAGGTATCCTGATATAACTATGCCTCCTAAAAAAAGAAGATATAAGCGGCTTCAAGATTCTTTTGATGTGATGTTAAAGGATTTGGAAGCGGGCGAAGATAAAACATTAGCTATTCAGAGGCTGCAAAAAGTACTAAGTACCGCAGAAGATGAATGGATAGAAGAAACAAATAAAATGGAGTCCTCCAAGGGGGACAAGCAAGAAAATTCCTTTTGGAATAAACAGAAGAATTGAATTTAGAACCTGTAAAACTAATACCGTTTCGGCTTCATGATATTTCAGATTTCATGAACCAGGAGCATCCTGAACTTCATCCGAAAACACCTCAATTTGAGATTTATTGGAAAGAACAGTTCGATTATTGTATAAACGGTAAATGGGGACATGACTATGATTCTTTAAAAGACGAGGGGGGATATAGATGGATGCCTAATACTTTGTATTTTTACATAAGCATGGGTGTTATTACCCAAGAGGGGGATTTTGGTACAGAAGTTGAAAAATCTCCTTTGTTAAGGGATGTAGAGTGGTTTATTTTTTATGGGCTCGCAGAGTGTGAAGGGTTTGCAGGTTTTTCGGAGGATAAAGAAAGAAGCTGTTATAGACCTTTAGAAAAGATACAAAAAGGAATACCTTTAACTAATGCGGAGCGTATATACTTAAATAAATACAAAAAGTATTTAACTAAGCCTAATGGGGATTACAAGGAATATGTTTCGGCTAGAGAAATGTTATACTCTACTCATGAAAAACCTTTAGGTAAGCCTTTATGGTTAAATGAGTGTCAAGACTTTTTATTAGTTTCTACAAGGGGGGTAGGTAAGAGTTTTTCTATTGCTCAGGGATTAGTTGGGCACGATTATAATACAAACGGGGCTAAAACGGTAGACGAGTTTTTACAAGGTACTACTAAGTCTACTACAGTAGTAGGGTCAGGGGACTCTTCAAAATCTTCTGAGTTTTTATCTAAGTTTAAAACGTTACAAGAACATTTACGTACTAAGGTAGGAGCTTATCAAAAAGGGTTACAGGAGGAGCAAGGTATTTTTTGGAAACCTTCAACAGGTAGTTTAGCCCCTGGAACTGATAATCCATTTACTAATGAGGTTAAACTAAAAGGTAATGCAGGTACAAAGGGTCCTGGGTCTAAAGTTGTTCATGTTTCGTATCACGTAAACCCATCAGCGGGGGTTGGTTATCGTGCTCGTAAAATGGTTATTGAAGAGGTTGGGCTTACGCCTAGGTTTGAAAGAGTACATGCTGAGAACCAAGGGTCTTTAACGAGAGATACTCGGTTTGGGTTTTGTGCGTATATAGGAACAGGCGGGCAAGTAGAAAAAACAAAAGAAGTACAGGATGCTTTTGAAAACCCAAAGGCTTACAATATATTAGGGTACGATGACCATTTTGGGAAAAGTGGAACTCAGATAGGGGCTTTTATACCTTCTTACTATAGAAAGAATATTTATAAAGACGAGAACGGTAATACTAATATAGAGGAAGCCTTCAATGATGAAATTACCGCAAGGGAGTCTAAGAAAAAAGATTCAGAGATTGCTTACGAAGGTTATTGTATTTCCTATCCTATCATACCGCAAGAGATGTTTTTGGCTACTGCGGACAATCCATTTCCAATAGCTACTATTGATGATAGACTTACTGAGTTAAATAGTGGGCTTTGGAAAAAGAAAGCTATTGTAGCTAGGATAGATTATACAAATTCAGAAAAAACAAAAGCTACATACAAGCCGATAGATAGAGAGAACGTGCAACCTATCTATAAGTTAAGGCAGGAAAATACATTACAAGGAAAAGAGCCTGTTGGGGCTACTGTTATTTATGAGCCTCCTGTTCCAGATGCATCTTCTTGGGATTCTTATACACCTTTATACATAGTAGCATATGACCCTGTTTTAAAAGAGGATGGGGGGACATCTATGTGTGCGGTTACTGTTTTTAAATTAATGCGTCCTCGGGCGGCTGATGGCGAAGTGAGGTTTAACATAGTAGCTGAGTGGATAGGTCGGTATAATGATACTAATAAAAACCATGAAAAAGCATTTGAGTTAGCAGCTTTGTACCAATGTAAAATACTATCGGAAGACAACATAAATAGTATTGTTAGATATTCAAGAAGTACAAACAGAGAGCACTTATTAGAAATGCGTCCTGATAACGCTTTAAGTAAAATAAAAGTAAAACAGAAAAGGTCTAATGTTTATGGTATTCAGATATTACCAGGGATGATTCCTAAATTAGAAAAAGCATTAGTAGATTTATTAGATGTTAATACTTTACAACCTGACGAAAGAGAATATGTCGGCGAAGATGGAATAATAGAAAGGGAAAGACGTATGGTAGAGGAGTGTTTATCTATACGGTTTCTTGAAGAAATGAAATACTATAAAAGGGAAGGTAATTCGGATTACGTTTCTGCTATGTTTATGGTAGCCCTTTGGGTACAAGAGATAGAAATAAGACCAGTAGAAAGTTACGATGACCAAAGAAACAAAGATACAAAAGTTAAAGATGTATTGAGTTTCATACACAAACGTAATAGAAGTAAACCTATTTATGAAAAATAAAGAAAACTGGTCTAAATTAATAGATAAAGACGGGGTTTCATATTTAAACGATATGAACCCTCAGTTACGATTACTAATTAGTGAGAGTGAAAAGAGAAAAGGGGGGCAAGCGTTAGCGGAGGCGATGATTGATTACCATGATTCTTTATCTACAAAAACAGAAGAAGATTATGCTTATTACGATGAAAACGCAGAACTTCATAGGGGTTCTTGGTCTACTTTAGAGGAGCATCAAGATGATATTAGTTTTAAGTTAAATGGAAAAGATCAATCCTTAGGCGGCTTAAAGCTTAGGCATTTCCCTATCATAAATACGATTAGTATGCGTATTTTGGGGGAAATTGTACAACGTCCTTTAATAGCTGGGGTTAGAGATTACTCAGCTACATCAAGAAATTACAGGGACCGTTATAGAAATAAATTAACTAAAGAGTTTTTATATCAAAAGTTAATAAAGCCTAAAGAAGATGCAATTAGGCAGCAGTTTTACCAAGGATTAGGTATAGAGGACCCAAGGCAGCTAAATAGTGAGCAAGGGCAACAAGTAGAGCAAGAAATACAAAAACAACTTCAAAACACAATACCTGATGATTTGCAGGAAACGATGGAGTTGCAGCAATCCCCTGAGGAAATTATATTTCAAAAGTTTTTGACTCATATAATAAAAGAGCAGAACATTGAGAATAAATTAATTCAGGGTGCTGAGAATGCTATTACTTTTGCGGAGGAGGCATACCGATTAAACGTAATAAACGGTAAGCCCAGAGTAGAAGTATTAAATCCTAAGTATGTGTGTTGGGATGGTTCTGAGCATGTAGAGAAAATACAAGATGGTACTTTTGCTAAGTATGAGCAGTATTTAACGCCGCAAGACATTATACAAAAGTATGGTTCTCATTTAATGACAAAAGACTTAAAAGAGTTGGAGTCGTTGTTTACTGACTATGGAGGAAGCTCGGGTCAAAATGCTAATGAGTGGAAAGAGTTAGAGTTTACAGAAGCTTTAGCCAATAACCCTGAGTTACAAGATTATATAGGTCAGGTTAATACAAGAGAGGGTCAGGAAAAATTAAATTTAATCTACGCTATGGTTTCGGGGCGTAGAAGAAACCCTAATAATCGGTCAGGGACTTGGGGAATACGAGAAAGTTACGTTTGTTGGAAATGGCAACGATGGATGAAGTTGGTAACAAGAGAGGTGCAAGGGAAGCGAGTAGAGCTATGGAAGGCCGACCACTACAAAAAAGATATAACTAAGGGCGATTTAAAAGTAGAGCGGCATTTAGTTCCTCAGGTATGGCATGGTGTAGTTTTGGGAGAAATAGGGAGTTCTATAAAAATAAAAGTAGAGCCCGTACCTTGGCAGTATAATAGTTTAAAAGACCCATTTGATGTAAAGCTTCCTATATTTGGTAGGACGTACAATACACAAATGAATAACTCCAAGAAAGTTTCTTTCATTGATTTGGGTAAGCCTTATCAGTACGAGTATAATTCTTTGCGGAGAGATTGGGAAAAATATAGACGTACTAATTTAGGTAAAGTGATATTAGGTACTGTAAACATGCTCCCTGATAACATGGACTTTCAGGACTTTTATACCATGCTGGATAATTTGAGTTTTGGTTTGGTCAATGATAAGTATGAAGGTCAAGACCCGAGATACGACATGAATGCTTTCCGTAATTTTGATTTAAGCAAGACTTCGGATATGGCATCCGTTCTTAAAGATATGGAATATGTTAAGAATGAGATGTATCAAGCTATGTACTATAATGTATCTAAATTAGGTCAGCAGGGTCAATACACTACGGCTACGACTGCTCAAATGAATGTACAGGCGGCTGATGCACAATTAGCTAAGTTCCATAATGAGCGGCGAGAATTAAAAAGAGACGTATTAGAATACACATTAAACCTAACCTTAGCTGCTTACGCTGATGATGAGGATATGAAGGCTAAAGTATTAGATGATATGTCTATTGCTTATATGTCTACTAATTACGAGTTTTTAAGTACCAGGGAGTACAATATCTTTGTTGTTGACGATTACAGGGAGACACAGCGGTTAGAGTTCGTTAGACAGCAAATGCAAGCGTTTATACAAAACGGAGCTAATGTTAAGGAAGTTATTGCATTAGCTAAGGCAGAGTCTTTTGCTGAGTTGGAAGAGATTGCAGAGAAGGTTTCGAGACGGCAATCTAAACAAGTACAACAGGCGCAGCAAGCGGAAATAGAAGCGTTGCAGCAAAAAACTAAACAAGAGATGGATATGAAGAAATACGTTGAAGAAATGAAGGCACTACGACAGGAGCGTTCCGATGAGGTTAGTTTGGCTATGGCTGAGTTAAATGCTATGCAGATGGCTAATGCGAATGACATTGACGATAACACAGTTCCTGATTCATTACAACGTAGTATGTTTGAAATGAAAGTTAAAGAACGTATGAAAGATAAGGAATTAGCATCTAAAGAACGTATTGCAATGGCAAAAAACAGTGAATTTTAGTATTTATTTTATTCATGCTACATATAGAACAAAATAAAGAACCTAAAATATTTGGAAATTAAAAATATTATTTGTATATTAGCCACCGAAGGTGGTGAAATAGTTAGTTAAAGACTTAAAATTATGAGCAAGGAAACATCACCATTCACGTTACTTAATGATAAAATAAACGATAATGGCATCCAAGACAATGAAAAGCGCAGCGAAGAAGAAGTGCAAAGCGACAAAAATGTGGAAAAAGCCAGGAAAGAAGATGTACGGGGGCAAAGCGAAGAAGTAAAACCTAAGCAGGAGCCTCAATTACCTCCTGAGCAAGAGGAACAAGAACAAGAGGGGGAACCTCCTTTTGGGAAAAAACTACAAGAAGAGGAAGCCGAGGGTAATGATGAACCTGAGGTAAAAGTTGAAGTAGAAGGAAATTTACACACGCCTGTAGCAGAAGTAATGAAAGCTAACGGGTACTTACCTGAGGATTATGAAATCCCTGAGGACCTAACTGACGAGCAGCTTGAAGAGGCAATCGTAGAGAATTATAAGAAAAAAGCAGAGAGTCGCATCAAAGGGGAAATGGCTCATGAAATGCAACAATATGGGGTAGACCCTAAGTTGGCGGAACTAAATAAGATTAAGTCTTATGGAGTAACGGAAGATGAGCTTAATAAACTACATAGTTATAATCAAATAGTTAATGCTGATGTAGATAAGGACTCTGAAGATTTTGAGGACTATGTTTCTTCTTTAGGAAAGGCTTACTTTAAGTCGCGGAACATAGAGGAAGACGACATTGAAGATTATGTAGAGACGGATTTAGCCAAGTACGGCTTAGAAAAACTACATAATAAGTATAAGAAATATTTTGAAAAGGAGTTTGGTTCTTTACAAGAAACTATTTCGAGTAAAGTAGAAACTGGGAAAGCTCAGCAAAAAGAGCAAGAGCGAGCCGAGCAGCAAGAACTAAAATCAAAGTTAGATAAAGGGGAGATAGATGGAAGGAAATATAGCGATGAGCAAATATCTTTCATAAAAGACGCTTTATTTAACAAGAGTGAAACCTTAAAAGACCAAAAGGGTAATTATCGAAAGGTTACACGTTTAGAGAAGTTACAACACGAACTTCAATCCAATCCTGAAAAGGAGTTACGTTTATTAGCTGACTTTTTATTAGGTTATGATTACGAAGCAAATGTACAGGAAGGGAAAATTAAAGGGAAGCGAACTTTGATTAATTCCTTAAATAAGAGTATAAAAGCAAAAAGAGTAGATACCGAAGAAACGGATGAAAAGTTCAAAGTGTTCGGTCAAAAGATTTAATTTTTTATTTAATTTAGAGAAGAGGGCGGGTATAAAAATAAAAAACGCCTATAAATATTTATTATTATGGCAACTAGACCTTTAGAAAGTAAGTTTGAAATTTACACGCAGAATGTGGATAAACATGCTGCGGTGTATAAGAAAATGGATTTAGCGGCTACCTTTCAGGTATTCCCGCAAATGCTAGATTATGAGATGTTGGAGCCTACCAGACGAAAGACTGCGGCTTATTCCAAGTCTCACATCATCGGGGAAGATGGGAGTTTAATGCGTGTATTTGAGGACCAAGCGGCTGTACAGTCTGTTAGTTCTAAGTACATCCACTGGCGACTTTACACTGAGAATGCGGATGTCCGTTCTTTTTTCAGTAAAAATTACGAACCCGATGGGGCTCAGTCAGGTATTGGCGATACTATTTTTGACATCGGGTTGGATACTGACAATTTAGGGCCTAACGATGTTTTTGTATTTGAGGATTTCCGCGATCATCCAGTTTTGGTTGTAAGTGACCCTAATCCTGATGGAGATACATTCCGATATGAGTGTCAAATCTGGTCAGCGGATATTGATTACATGGAATTGGATATGATTGGAGTAGGTACTCGAATTGTACAGATTGGTTCCATTATACCTGAGGCTACTACACGAAGAGGTAATGTAACCTTATCAGGGGGTAATTCGTTTGTAGACTTTGAGGTTCCAATGACTCGTATGGGTTGGTCCATGAAAGTTACAGATGATGCTTGGAAAGCGGCTAAAGACTTCTTGCTTACAAGCAAAGGAGATTCTGAGGTAGATAATGCACTTACTGAAGGTTTAGGTTCACCAAAAGATATTTTGCACTCGGAGCTTGATAACAAGTTCTTCCGAGCAACAAACCGTCAAATTGACATGTGGCTTACATATGGTAAGTCAGCAGACCGATTTGCATCTAGATTCTTAGATGGTTTGAACCAACGTGAAATTATGGCAGGTCCAGGACTTTATGAGTTCTTAGATTCTGCATGGAAAGAAGAGTATCCTGTTGAGAATGGCAGTTTAGATATTTTCCGTAATTTCTTGAAACGTATTTGGTTAAACAAAGTAGACGTACAAGAGCGTGTTGTACACGTACACACAGGGTCTGCTGGATTAGAACTTATCCAAAAATGGTGTCGTGCTGAGGATATTGCTCAAGTAGAGCAGCCACCTGAGCTTCACTATGGTCGACAAGATGGATTTGATGCTAATAAGAATGGAGTTGTTATTGGCAAGAAACAGTATGTAGGGTTTGAGATACAACCTTTCGGTACTGTATATTTCCACTATTTACCATTCCTTGATAATACTGCGGTAGACACGAGAACGTATAAGGGTTACCCTTATTCTTCTTACCAATTTATTATCTTTGATTTTGGTTATGGAGATATCCGAGACGGCAAAAACGTTAAAATCTTAAAAGATTCAGGGTATGATAACTTTGGTTATGGTATTGGTACATGGGGACCTTTCGGACCAGCGTTGAATGACCCTAAATCAAATAATTTTAGAACTACGTTAGGTAATGAGAATGCGTATGAGTACATACGAGAGACTTCAATGGGCTTTTTGATTGAGGATATCTCTTCTGTATTATTCATGCAACCTGCATTATCGTAAACATAAAAAGAAACAACAATATGTCTGAAATAACTACAGTTCAGGTAACTAAGTCGAATAATTTCATTAAGAGTATTGGGGACCCCAGAGTTAGGCGTGAGTTTGACGATGGGACTACCCAAATTCGTAAGTTTTCTGGAAATGTAATTCCAGGGGTGGAACAAGGAAAACGTATTCATTATGTAAAAAAAGAGGGTCGTTTTCCTATTACCCTACCTCAAGAGGAGTTAGATGAAATAGTGCAAAGTATGCACTTGTTTGATAATGAGGGTAATGCTATAACGACTGCAAATCGTAAAAACGCGGCAGACCCTTTTTTCACTCACGAAGAACTACGATTAGGATTTGAAGATGGTTTGACTTCTTACGAGAAGGAATCGCCCTTAGGTAAATTGTGGCGTAATTATATGGAAAATCATATTGATTACAAATCAAGAGTTATGGGCAATCAACCTGTTGGGTTGTTTCAAGGGCGAGCATCAATGACGTTTGTAGACAATAAGAGTTTAGAACGTGCTGAGGAAGAAGCTAATTTAGATTTATATGAAAAGGCTTCTAACTTAATGGCGAGTATGGATTTGACTACAAAAGTTCAAGCTTTACGTGCACTTGGAGTAGATGTGAGAAATTCACAAATCTCGGATAAAGGAATTGGTAGAAGTTTAACTAAAAAAGTGTTAAGGGAAGCGGAAGCTAAAAACCCAAGCGGGAAAACTAACATAGAGACCTTTATTGATATTGCGGAAACTCCTAAGGAGGAGCTAAACATACAAAGTTTGGTAAAACATGCTCGGGATTTACGAATTATCATAAAAGAGAATAAAGGGAGTAAAGGGGTTACGTATAAGTACGGTGAAATTCCAATGGGCTCTACTTTAGCTTTAGTTGCAGAGTTTTTATCAGATAAAGATAACGCTTCTATTCTTTCAGAGATTTCTGAGGCAATAGAGCAAAATGATAAGTAGTGATAAAAGCATCTAAGTTAATCTATGATTTTGATAGGGAGTATGCGAGGTTTAACACTTCCCATGCAAAAAAGTTAAAATTAATAGATAAGGTTGCTATTATCAACAAAGCGCAAGACATATTAGTAAGGTATGCGGCTCCTTTAGTAGAAACGGATTCTAGGTATAGAAATATATTAATTCCGATTGAAGAGAAAGGGGTTGAGTTAAAGGAGGTTAGAAAATCAGATTTATATACTGTTTACGAAGGTAAATCAGATTCTGTACGTGTTTTAAGCAATAGGGTTTCTATTAAGAAAGAAGGATGCGGAACCAAGGAGTTAGATGTAACGCTGTTGCGAACAGACGCTTTAAACAGGGCTAGAAATAATCCAAATTGGAAATCTAGTTTTGCTTGGGAGCAAGTTATTGGAGATGGAGGTAATGAGGGGTTAATTGTATATCATGAAGGGGACTTTGAAATATTAAAGGTCTATCAGGATTATATAAGAAAACCTCAAACTATACATATACCATCGCTTAGTAAACCTTCGGGGACGTATGTAGATTGGAATAAAGAAACGATTACAAAAGATGCGGATTGTGAGTTAGATAAGGGGTATGCGGATGTCATTATAACTAATTTAGCGGTAATGATAGCGAGTTCTACCACAAACGACACCAACAAATACGCATTAAAGATTAAAGAGATAGTAGAAAGCAGCCAAGTCTCGACAATTTGATAATAAAATTACAATAATAATAAAATGAAGAGTTTTAATAGAGTAAATGTATTAGCTACCAAAGGAAACTTAGCAGTAAAAACTGCGGGGGAAACCGTATATACTAAGTATGGGGTTAATGCTAAGGAAGGGGAAGTTCTTGTTTTTAACCCTAAAACAAATAAAACATTAGGAGTAGGTGATTTGGCTACGGCTTCACATATATCGGTTGCGGTAGGTGTTAAGGAGCGTGGTAAAATGGCATTGAAGCATGTAAGCGGCAGTCGTTTTAATTTAAAGAATAGTAAGTTTACTGTAACTGCTACCACTCCATCTTGTGGGTGTCCGCAGGTTATTGATATCTTCCCTAGTTGTTTAGAGTGTGGAGAAACATATTCTATCAATGTACGGTTAGATGACTATTTGGTTCGTTCTCGATTTGACTTCAATGAGCAGTTAAATTATGTGTTTACTGAGCGTATCAAATGTACGGACTGTGATGATTGTACAGAGGAAGCTGATGCGGTTGCATGGTTGTCTGCGATTCGAGATAAAATCAATGATAAGTCACGGACTGCTTTGGAAGACCAAGTGTTACCACGTGTAGGGTTTAATGCGGAGCAGTATCGCCCATTTAAAGCCTCTTTGCTTTATGACAACACGTTTACGTATACGTTACCTTTAGGTGATGATGATTGTGAGCAATGCAGTAATTTTGCTGCGGTTGCAGGAGCGTTGGTAGACGGTAAAACTTTCCAGTTTGTAAATACTGTAGACCCTTCGGATAACACTCAGACTTTAGTAGAACAGAAGCAAGCGTTAGAAGATCAGTTGAACGAAGCATTGGACGGCACAGGTGGTTCTGCTTATATTACTACTTCTGATTTGGCATGTTGTCCTTTTAAGATTGAGATTAATACATGTGATTCGTCTTTTGAGCTTCATGACGAAAACGGAGCAGAGATTACTCCTGATGGGGGAGCAGCTACAAATCCATTGACGGCATATACTAAAGAGGGTGCTTATAACTCTTGTTCTAACAATGATACTTCTATTACACCTACGGTAGGGCTCCGTATTTTTGTAGACCCTATTGATTGGGCTGTAGAAGGAGATGGTTTGATTGATACTAATGAGGTAATTCCTAATATCTTTATTCGTAGAGCGGATGTAGAGCAATTAGGATATGGTTGGGATAAAGCAAGTTTGCATGTACGAGAAGTATGTAAGCCTCAGAATATCCACGGCCAAGGTTTGTATTGGTTGGATAAGGAGCGTAAAATGAATCACACAGGGGGTTCAGGAAACAACCACCGTTATTCCAGTCGAAACATTGGACGTAACAATATTCCTGACAAATATTCTAAAGTACGTAATTTAATTACGAACTCAAAAGAGACTTATTGTGTGTACAACTGGCTTCAAGACTTTGAAGGCCGAGCGCAAGGAAGTAACATACGCTCAGTAGCACAGGATAACTTAACATGGTTATTGGTTCCTCAGAAGGATACTACTACTCAAACGAGTTTAGAGTTGTTTGGTAATAAGTTTAATCAGTTGGGTTATGCTATGGAGTTTGCGACATGTTTAGGTGTTGTTGATGATGTAGTGGAAGGAGCCACAGAAGCGGCTGAAGAAACTGTTGATGTATCAACTAATGACACTGTTGACCTTAGCGAATGTGAAGCCGTAACTTATGAAGTTACTGGATTTACAAATGCAGAAACTGTAAGCATTTCGGATGCTGGGTCTTTAACCTTTACTCCAAGCGCAGCGGGAGAGTTTACGGTTGGATACCAAGTGTTTTGTGATGGTATTTTAGTTGGCGGTGGTACTGTTTCAGGAACAGCGTCAGCAGCGTAGTAATAATAAATAGCAAGGCTCTTCGGGGTCTTGCTTTTTTACAACTAAAAAACAAAATAATCATGGCAAAGCCGAATATAAATATAAAGCAGTCTGCGGGGATTGTAGATAAAGACGGAAAAGCTTTCCGTAGTTTTGATGCTATTCTTAAAGCGGTACACTGTAATTTCAAAATACACCCTGAGTTACCTGCTATTGAGATGAGAGATATTTCAACAGGGGAAATTAAATTTGTTGTAGTAGAAGATGGGTCTTTATCTTTTTACGACACCTATGCAGAAGTGTGTACGGCTAAAAACTCATAGGAATGCAATGTGGATGTATCAAAAACATATACAATGCTTATGTAAGCAATAATGGCTGTAAGGAGTTAATATACGAAGACAGCAGTTTATGGATGGAAGAAACTGGGTATTCTATACCTGAATCTTATGATGTTACAATAACTACTCCTAATGGAGCGGTTAAGACATTAGACTTAAAGGTTGGTTGCAGGAATAAAATTACCTCAGCCGACCTTTTTACGTCTAACGGGCTTTGTTTAGAAGATGGTATTTATTGTTTTGAAGTAGAGAGTTGCGGAGTTAAGTATAAGATTAACAAAGCCTTTTTATGTAATACAGAATGTTCTTTATCTAAATTTATAGCGTTAAATGATAATTTTGAAAAAGTTGTTTACTACAATAGTTTAATAGAAGCGGTTAAGTCTAATGCTGAGTTAGGTAATGTAATAGAAGCTAACAAGATTTTAGATTATCTGAATCGTCAATTTGAAAATTTGAATTGTGAAAATTGTTAATAGAGACGGTTGTAGAAATCATACAGATACAGGATGTTATAAGCTTAGACCTTCTGAACTTAGGGATGTAGTAATTGACATTTCTTATTCGATAGGGAACTTTGGTAAGGAATGGATACAAGAATTAGAATGGGGTTACTCTAAGGAGACGAAGAAACCTAAAACTTATTATGTCCTAAGTCTTTACAAAGACATCATAATAAAGCACATGAATGCCTTACGATTAGAGCATCGGCCTTGTTTAAGTGACTGTGAGATACAAAGAGTTATAGAAAAGGCAAGGATAGAAACAGGGAAAATAAAGTGTGGGGAAAATGTAGATTTACAAGAAGTTGATAGAACGGGTATGGATGCAAGTGAATCGTGTGTGCCTTATGAACTTTGGGAAAAAGCAAAATACATTAAATTACCTAAGATAACGCCCACTGTAGAATTAAAAGAGTGTCTTAGGTTTGCATATGAGGTTGAAGTAATTTCGAGCAAAGAGAAAGCTTGTGAAATTATTTATGACCTATCGGTTATCCAAAGAGATGTTTGCAATATAGAATATACAGTTGATGTAGATTTAAACAAATGTCAATTAGAATACCAAACTATTGTAGAAAACAACCAATGTGAAATTAAATTAGATAACTACATAAAGATGAGGGAGTGTGGTTTGTCTTATGAAGTGATAAGTGATTTGGTTGAGTGTTCTATTACTCCTATATATGAAGGGGAGTCGGGTAACATTTTATTAAAAACACCACAGGGCAACACATATAATTATAACGAACTTAATTCTTTAGGAAAGATTAATAAATAAGAAATGGCAGCTTTAGAATATACTATACACCTTAACGATATATCTGCGGTAGGCGCAACTTGTAATGATTTCAACATAGAGTGGGAAGACGACTTATCATGTGGTAACATTACTTGTATTATAAATGATAACGTATTAAAAGTACAAATTCCTGAATCGTGTAAGAATGAGTGTGTAGAGGCACTTATAACATGTGCGGAGCCTTGTACTAATTGCGAACCTTTACGACTTACTATTTGCCCGTGTGAGACAGATGCAGATTGTGACGATTGTTCTTCTTGTATAGATAACATGTGCGTATCTATATGTAAGGACGATGAGTTCTGTTCAGAGGGGCAATGTAAGGAATGTGATGATGAGAACCCATGCCCTGACGGTCGGGTTTGTGTAGGCGGAGAATGTGTTTGTCCTCCTGGGCTCGTTGAGAACGATAGGGGAGAATGCGTACCTTGTTTACCTGAAACTACACCAAACTGTTACATTTGTACTCCTGATGGTATTGTGCCTAAAGAATGTCCTGATGGTCAGGTGTGTAATCCTAACACAGGCGATTGTGTAGATTGTATAGGCTCTGGTGATTGCGGGGAAAATGAAAAATGCGAAGGTGGTGACTGTGTATGTGAAGAAGGTTATCGTAGAGACCCTGTAACAGGGGAATGTATCCCATTGCCTGATTGTGATGAAGATGCGGATTGTCCTCCTTGCTTTGTTTGTAATGAGTTTGGGGATTGTGTACCTAAAGAATGTCCTGACGGTCAAGTTTGTGTTGATGGGGAATGTAAAACTCCTTGCGAAGATGGTACAGACTGCCCTGATGGGTTTGGTTGTAATCCTGATACGGGTTTTTGTGAGGAATGTGCAGACCAAGATTGCTCCACTCCTGATTGTGATAATTTGTTAGGGTGTAATTGCAACAGTTCGGGAGATTGTGTAGATTCTGATAATTGTGGTAACCAAACATGTAATAATGTGTTTGACTGTCCTGAGGGATGTGTTTGTTATAAAGGGGAATGTGTAGATTGTAGTAATTTTGCATGTGACGGATGTACTATACCAGGGTGTGAGTGTATAAACGGGGATGATTGTGTATCTGACCCTGACTATACATGTGAAGATGAGGTTCGTGTGTATAAAAAAGATGCGGAGTGTGATTTAATCGGGGAAGCTACATTAAAAGATAATTGTGCTTGTGACCCTATTACATTAACATGGAAAGCTATTAGTACAGGGACTGAGGAAGATAATCGAGTTCAGGTTAGTTTTGAATTTAATGCACGAAAAGGAAAAGCTTCTAATTACAACTCTGCTGTACAACTACCTACATTAGATAACACTTCTAATGCGAATATTGCGGATAATGATGTTCCTGAATCAGGGGCGGTTACTTTAGTTCAAGAAATAACAGTAGTTCGTATTGACGAGAATGGTAATACAATTCCAAATACCCAGGCAGTTGAAGTTATGTTTGATGAAACATTAGACTTTTCTGATTCGGCTAGTCAAACAATAAACTCACTTTGGGTTTATAAGCGAGGGGAGGAAATTGTTTTAAATTCCGAGGACCACCGAATTATTGGGGTAAGAGTAAAAGCAGTTCAAAATGATGACTTTAACTTTGAGAACCGAAGTGGTTGTGTATATGAGAGTTCTAACACAATAGGGTCTATTTCTGTATCTTCCACTCGATATTCATCTTTAGTATCAGGCGACTTATCTATATTCAATTCTTTTGTAAGTTTGTTTAGTGATAATGCAAGAAACCCTTTATTTAAGTGGTTTAGAAAAAGCCCTAACGCTGCTTCTTATAATAATTTGACTGATGTATTTAGAAAAGTGTACAAATCTGACATAGGCGGAGGTGTATACAGAGATACTTTATTTGGGCCTGACGAAATTCCTGCGTTAAATAATACTGATTTAGAACCTTTTGAAGGTGAATTGTGGTCAGGTTACAGTTATGCTTTGGAAGTAGATTGTGCTTGTGGGGATAATTATGATAACTTCGGTAAAGTTGCTTTTTGTCAGCCTGAAAATTTAGAGCGCACGCTTAACTCATGTAATACGACTATACAGTTAGGGTCGTTTACAGTATGTGATGTTAATGAGGATGTTACTCAGTTTAGTAATGTTCCTGGTAAAGCGCAAGTCTTTTTTGATTTGTACTTAAACGGTCAAGTGTTTGGCACGTATAAGCATGATGAGGGGACTAATCAAATTTTAAATGTTGATGATGCTAATGAAAGTTTGTTTGATGAACATTCTTTAGTAAACAGTGAAGAAATCACTTCGGCAAAATTAGTTCAACGCACATCAGAAACTGAATTGTGTGTACAGGAAATAGATATTCCTGCTTTAGCAGATAGAGAAGTTACTATTTATGATATTAAGTGTAATGAAGGGGATAATTATAGAGTAGAAATAGAGGCAGACCAAACCCCTTCGGATATAGATAGAATTGTAGATTGGGGGAATGTTGTAAACGGTATATTTTCTAAAGCCTTCCCTAAAGGGAGCCCAGCCTCTTTTGAGGTTATATTTGACGATGGGTGTTCTAAGGCAGTTACTTTAAACCCAAGTTGTTGTGATTCAAGAAATATTATATCTACAGGAATACCAGCAGTATCGGAGGGGAGCCCTATTCCTATGGGTTTTGAAGCCGTTAATTTAGCATCTCCTTTGACTTATGTCGTATATCCTCCTACATTACCTTCCTTTAACGGAACGGCCCCTAGTCAAACTAATTTTAATATCACAATACCTGCTAATAGGGTAGAGAAAGGAGATTACAGAGTAGTGTTTACAGATGGTACTCCTGACTGTAATAATATTGAGGTTATTGTAAATGTAGATTTCTTAGCTCAAAATGAGCCTGAGGTTATAACAAATACAGGGGAATTTAGTTTTTGCGAGGGGGGTTCGGTTGAAGTGTTTGTAAACATGGAGTCTGAGGCTATTGGGGGAACACTAAAATATACACGAACCGATTTAAGTTCGGCGGGCAGTCCAACCACTCAAGGAACAGTGGCAATAGACAGTGGCCAAGTATTGATTGAAGAAGTTACTAAAGAAACAGCTTTCCAATTCACATCTTTAGAAAAGAATGGACAAGAGGTATTCTTTAATGTACCTGTAACAATAGAAGAAAAAGCTAAACCTACCGTATCTTCTTTTACGGTGGAAGAATCTTCTATTTGTTTGACGGATGATGTAGTTATAAACATTGAAGGTACTCCAAACAGTACTGTATCGCTTAATCAAGGTATAGGGGATGTTATTTTAAACGCTTCGGGAGAAGCTACGGTAACACATACTCCTGAAACTACGGGTACGATTCAGTATTCTGTGGTTGGGTTGAGTTCCGATAGTTGTCCTAGAGAAAACGTATCTAGTCCAAATGCAGTAGTTACTGTTTCAGAGGGCCCAACGATTGATGCTTCGGCTGAATGTGAAAACTCAAATCCTAATTCTGATAAAACATTAACATGGGAAGTAGGGGACACAGGAGGTACTTTTGCTGCATTTGAAACAGATAATGAAACTAACACATTAAGTGTGAGTGGAGGAAATAATGGAGATGGTACTTCTACTTATACAGTAACAGTACCTGCATCTTCTGAGATAGAGGTAGTTACAGGGGAGTACACAAATGCGAGTGGTTGTAAAGTTGTAGCTTTACAAGCAGTTCCTACTAATTGTGCTTGTCCTAACTTAGATGTAGATGGTACGGCAACTTCGGTTTGCGAAGGCAGCGGAGATAATATCGTATTTACAATTAACGAGGTTGTTGTGGAAGGAGTTACTTATGGAACAGGCGATATTTCGGTAAGTTGGAGAGATTTGTCGGGAACAGAAGTATCTACAAGTAATCCTTACAATTATGACAGCACAGGAGAAGCTGCGGGAAATATTCAATTCTTATATGAAGTGACGATAGAAACAGGAGCTCATGACGGATGTTCTACTAACGGTTCTGTAACAGGGAGTGTATTATCTCCTCAGCAAGTAGATATTGCAGTAAGTGGAACTACGGGTAGTTTTGATGGAACATTGTGTGACGGAGGGGCTATGGAGTTTATTTCTACTATTGAAAGTCCTACAGATACGTACAGTTGGAAGATTGATGGAGCTGAGGTAGGAACAAGTAGGACTTATACGTTTAATGAGGCTGCACAAGCTTCTAACTATGTACTTAGTGTAGAGGTAGAGGATGAAAATGGATGTACGTCAGAAGATGACCAAGAAATATTTGTTACGTCTTGTGGGTGTGCAGTTCAGTATGTAGATATTCCAGGGGCTCCAACTTTAGACTTTATTGAGTTTACAGATGGGCAGCGTATTAGTTTAAGTGACTTACAAGTAGGGGTGTTTCCTGAATTAGCAGCGGGGGATACTAAAAATGATGCAATAGTTACTCAAATAGAAAACTCGTTATCTGCTAATAATGATTCAGGCAGTGTT
>Ga0209924_1000302_pt1 | contig 22379 bp, 18 predicted proteins | sample SalPonR1_C_D1_MG_FD_185700 | JGI IMG/M metagenome (GOLD analysis project Ga0209924, IMG submission 185700) | Salt pond soil microbial communities from South San Francisco under conditions of wetland restoration - Salt Pond MetaG R1_C_D1_MG... ...
GCGCTCACACAGGTGTCGTAGTCGCGGATATCGCCCCGGACGAACTCATAGCCGGGCCTGCCTCGCAGCCGATCTACATTTTCGATATAGCCGTTAGAAAGGTCATCTAACACCCGTACGGTTTCGACATCGGGATGGTCTAAAAAGTACGCTGCTAAATTAGATCCTATAAATCCGGCACCGCCTGTAATTAAAATATTCATATGAATCGCGTATGTATGTTATGGATAGAACTCAACTTTCCTTTTCGATGAGAAAGATATGGTTTATTCGCGTGTTTGATGAAATAGGCGCCTCGGTCTTTTTTCTTCCCCTTACCTTTGCTAGCGTCATTGGGGCAAGTTTTCGGAAAAAGGGGATAATAAACTGCCCCGATGTCGAAAAGCTGCATGCTTTGCGTCAGGGATAGTAGGGGCCGCGAGTGAAGCGAGCGGGTGCCGAGGGTCGCCCATGGCGATCTCGAGCACGGAACCCCCGCATAGCCCGGCCCCATGCGGCGCCAGACGGATGGGGAGACGCCCTAATTATTAATTGTAATATCCTTTATTGTATTTTCCGTAGCCATATCGATAGCGGCCATAACCGTAAAAACTACCTTCTTTGATCCCGTTAAATACGATGGCGTAATTTTTCAATTGATAATCTTTGCGCTCGTCTGTGAGGCTGGTCAGTGCTTTTTTCTGGGAAAAGCCGTGTTTGAGGACGAATAGTGAGGCATCGGCCATATCTTTGATGCCGCGAGTGTCGGCGACGAGGCCCACGGGAGCGGTATCCCAGAGGACGATATCATACCTTTCGCTGAGTTCATCGATCAGCTCACTAAATCGAGAATTAAGTAAAAGTTCGGCAGGATTCGGAGGGACAGCTCCACTCAGGATATAGTGCAAATTAGGTTCATCCGTATGGTGATGGATAATTTCCGAAAGGCCTGCCTTATTCATGATATAGGAGGTGACTCCCGGCTGATTCATGGACGTCTCGAAGTAGGTATGAAGTTTAGGTTTTCTCAGATCCAGACCCAGCACACATACTTTTTTTCCGGTCAGTGCGAGGGATTGGGCCAGGTTTACAGCTACAAAGGTTTTCCCCTCACCCGATTCATAAGAGGTAACGAGTACGTTTGGCGTTTTGTCCGTGGGAAGTAAAAAGGACAGATTGGTTCGCAAAAGGCGAAACATCTCTGCAGCCTGACTTTTGCCGGAGCCTATCAGTTGATCTTTGGCCGATGCGGTCTCCAGGATTTCTCCGACGATAGGGGCACGGACGAGTTCTTTTATGTCTTCGCGACTTTTGATCCGGGTATTAAACAGTTGGAGAAGCAGGATAATTCCAAGGGGAAGCGTCACGCCGAGGGAAAAAGCGATGGCGTAGACTTGAGTTGGTTTGGGTGAGACCGGAGATTTGCTGGTTTGCGGCCAATCTACGACCCGAACATTACTGGTGGCCATGGAGATCGAAAGTGCAATTTCTTCGCGTTTCTGCAGCAAATAGAGATATAGGGATTCTTTGATTTTTTGCTGTCGGACGATTTCCAGAAGTTCGCGTTCCTTTTTGGGAATGGAGCTAAATTCGCCCTGCAATTCCTGTCGGCGTTCCACTGCAGATTGGATAGAGAGGTCTATTTCCTGGTATGCGCGCTCAATATTTGTGAAGATATTTTCTTTAAGCACATTGAGTTGTTCTTCCACCTCTTCTATCACCGGGTTTTCGGGGCCGGCCCCATTGAGCATACGATTGAGTCGAAGAACGATCGAGTTATATTGTTCGATGAGTTGCGTGAGTCTTTGGTTTTCAGGAGCCAAGGAGCCTGGCAGCAGCTGAAAAGGTTTTTCAGGATCTGAGAGTAAAGCTTCGAGATCCTGAATGATTTCTTTTTGAACTTCCAACCGGCGCTTATCCGTTTCTGCTTCTATGAGTTGTCCACTTAGTTCGCTAATCGCTTCACCGGCTTCACCGGCGATATCGTTGCGTTTTTTGAAGGACTCGATGGTCTGTTCGACGAGGCCCAGTTCATCTGTCAGTAAACGGATGCGCTCTTCGATGAAGCTCAGGGTGCGCTCATACCCTTCATTCTTCTCACGCAGAGACCGACGGGTATATATGTCAATCACGGTATGCAGGATATCCGCACTCTTTTGAGGAACATTGGTTTCAATACTCAGGTTGAGCAAGGTGGCCCAGTCCGATTCGCGTTTCACCTCAAGTGCATTGGCGTATCCGGAGGCGGCCGATTCTGGGCTTCGAATACTAAGGGTGAGTTTTTGCCCCGGCGATTCGATTTGCAAGGGATTGGACAAAACAAGGATGCCTCCATCCAGGGAAATGCGTTCTCCAAATGAATAGCTGTCTCCCTCTTCGTCCTCCAGTGCTGAGAGTTTAAATTCCGTTTTGGACACTGAGGTGAAATAATAGGTTCCATTGACAGTAGCGGTGTCTACATGCCCCATGGACTTACTGTAATCTTCCGTTGTTTTAATGGCTCCGGATTTATACCATTGATAGTGGAGATCTAATTCTTTGACGACTTCCGTCATGAGGTCTCTGGACTTCAGGATGGCCATTTCATTGAGTACGTTTTTATCCGTATTGAGCAGACCCAGATCCTGAAAAATCATTTCTTCAGAAACCGATCCGCCCGACCTATTGTCGCGAATAAAAATTTTGGATTTGGAGCTATAGGAAGGCTGAGTGTACCGCAGATACATATAGCCCATAGCCAAAAACAGCAGAATAGCGCTGAGAAACCAAAATTTGTAATACCATACCTTGAGAAGGAGTTCCTTAACGTCTAACTCGTCCTGTCCGGTGCCGTCAAAATATTCAGATGATTGATTCACTATATAAAGTTCGTTGATTATTCAAACAAAGATTCTTAGAAAGCCCCGGAAACAGCCAGAATGGTAACGATCAAGGACACTACCGAGCTAGCCCCTCCAATAATGCTAAATGCAGCGCGGGCTTCATTGGATAAGAGGCCTGACTTTTCTCTTAAGGGCTCTACATAAACAATATCGCCTTGTTGCAGGTAATAATACGGAGAATTAAAAAGATCCGTAGAAAGAACATTCAGCCTGACGTAACTTCGCTGGCCTGCCACTTCACGGATGACCAGCACATTTTCGCGATTAGAAAAATCCGTAAAGTCTCCGGCCATGCTAATCGCTTCGAGAACATTCAGAGATTCCTCGGGAACCGTAACCGGTCCCGGTCTGCGAACTTCACCGGTGACAATGACCCTAAAGTTGAGCACTCGGACTTTTACCACAACGTCCTTTAGCGCAGGTTCGAGAAGCGTTGTCAGGGTATCCGTAACCTCATAAGTCGATAGTCCACTGACCTGAATTTCACCAAATTTTGGAAATAGGATAGTGCCATTCTTACTGACCAGATAGGACATGGGACCCGTCACATCGCCTCCTCGAGCCATCTGAGCTCCGGCCATCCCTCCTGAGCCTGAAGGCATCATGGGATTGTAAGGCGCGGCCAGCTCCATATTTGTAGATGTGACCTGAATTTGTAAAATATCGTCGGGCTGGACTGTAAATGCGGGAGGTGTAGATACATCGATAGTCCCTCTCGGGAAAGGTGTTCCCTGATTAAAATTAACCAACTGCTCAAACTTCACGCAGGAAGTAGATGACAAGAATAACAGCAGCAGTAAGCTATATCCTGTGATTTTAAATGGCGTAATTAACATTATTTTGATATTGTGGTTTTTTGAGTGTAGCGGGCCATTTTTTGGGAAGACGCTGACGGAGAGTTGTCAAATCCTCTTTACAATGCGCGTCAGTGGCTACCCAGCGAAAAGCATCCCTTTGGATCAACTCCTCAGCTAAAGACTGAACTTCCGGTCCATATTTTCCGATCAAGGAGCTCAAGTTTAATTGCAGCTCTACTCCTCTGTCTTGTAAGTTATTAAATTTTTCCAACTCTTTTCTCCAGTAGAGGTATCTTTCAGCATGCGCTAAAACGGGTATGTACCCTTTCATTTGCAGGTCAAAAAAATATTGCTTCCAATCCAGTGGGGGCTGAAAAAAGGGCAATTCAATTAAGATGCGGTTTCCGTGAAAAGAAAGTAAATTATCACTATCTAATTGTTTTCGAAACAAGGCATCTGTCTGATATTCGGCGGCTAATTCGAGCTCTACACGGATCCCTTCCGAATTGACCTCCGCCTGAAGTTGTTCAAACTTCTCTTTGAGTTCCGCCGGAGTATTGGGGTAGTAGGATTCATTAATATGGGGTGTGGCTACGACTTTTTTCCACCCCATTTCGGCATATGCCCGCATCATAGCCAGGCTTTCCGACAGATTCTGAGCGCCGTCATCCACACCGGGCAAAACGTGATTATGCATATCCGTTTGGATAAAGCTCAAGGTGGCTTTTGGTGCGTACTTCTTCTTTAGAAACGAAAACATAGGGTGTTGATTTAAATAATCATGCCGGCGCCAACCGTCTCGTTTGTATTTTCATCAATTAAGATCAGGCTCCCCGTCAGTCTGTTTTGACGATAGGGGTCCGCAAAAAGAGGTTTTGTAGTTCGAATTTGTATCCGAGCAATATCATTCATGCCTATTTCAGGATTTTCCATATCGCGGTGCAAGGTATTGATATCCATTCGGTATTGAATATTTTTAACGATGCATCGCACCTCGTCCTGAGTAGAGTGCATAACAGCATATTTGCCACGCACTCTTAACGGCTGCTGTGAGAACCAGCAGACCATGAGGTCAATATCCTGTGATATCTCCGGTTGATTTTGGGGTCGAACGATCATATCTCCACGCCCGAGATCCAAGTCATCCTCTAATAATAAAGTGACAGACATAGGCGGAAAGGCCTCTTGAATGGGGCCATCATAGGTATGAATGCCTTTTATAGTACTTGTGAAGCCAGATGGTAATAGTAAAACTTCGTCGCCTACTTTAAAAATACCGCCTGCCACTCGTCCGGCATACCCTCTGAAGTCATGGTATTCGTCTGTATTGGGCCGAACTACAAATTGAACGGGATAGCGAGCATCGATAAAATTAAAATCGCTACCAATATGGACATTTTCCAGGTAATAAATCAGGGTAGGCCCTTCATACCAATCCGTATTTTTTGACCGGTCCACTACATTATCTCCTTTTAGTGCTGAAATGGGGATAAAGTGGATGTCCTTAGCGTCCAGCTTAGAGGCGAAGGCTTCGAAGTCATCCTTAATCTCGTTATATTTTTCTTGCGAAAAATCAACGAGGTCCATTTTATTGACACATACAACGATGTGAGGAATTTGCAGCAAGGATGCAATAATCGCATGACGCCGGGTTTGCTCGACGACTCCATTTCGGGCGTCAATTAATATAAGAGCGACATTGGCGGTAGATGCCCCCGTCACCATATTTCGCGTATATTGAATATGGCCCGGTGTGTCTGCGATAATAAATTTCCGCTTGGGCGTTGAGAAGTACCTATAGGCAACATCTATGGTGATGCCTTGCTCTCTTTCCGATTTGAGTCCATCTGTAAGCAAGGCCAGGTTCACGCCTTCTTCTCCACGGCGCTCACTAGTGGTTTTGACTTGATCGTACTGATCCTGGAATATCGCCTTACTATCGTATAGCAATCGGCCGATCAGGGTAGATTTGCCGTCATCGACACTCCCTGCCGTTGTAAAGCGCAATAATTCTGTTTTTACTTCTTTTGGCTCCATAAAAATGAAATTCGGTTATAAATCTTGTCTGAGAGAAAGTCTCTTAAAATTTGTGGGGCTAGATTGATGCCAAACAAATGGGTTAAGCCCAGAAAGGCAAATATGGAAAAAATTGTCATAGCGAATAAATGTAAGAGGTAAATGATACTTCGATGAGTTTCAACTACCGCATCGGCCAGAAAAAGGGAAGTGACCTGGGAAAAGGCGATGTAATCTACTCCGTATGATAGGAGTATAAACAAAAGAGTAGTGCCTGCGATCGGCAGATAATTCATCAAGTGTCTTTTCATACTCAAGCCCAATACCTTTTGCACCCACCATACGCCGGGCAAATAGCCTGCAATTATGCCGAGAGAAACGCCAACCGCCACTCCAAGAATCCCAAAAAAGGCTCCGATCACAATACCTGCTACCGTAAATAAACTGGTCACTAAGGTATTGTAAAAATGAATGCGGGTTCTATTAAGAACAATAAAAATATTGGGAATGAGCGCTGCAATCGAAAATACAATACCTCCCAGGCTCATGACGCGCATCAGAGGAATCATGCTTACCCATTCCTTTCCAAAAATTCCAAGAACGAAATAAGGTGCGAACACGAATAAAATACTCATCAACGGAAAAGTGATAAAGGCCGTCGTCTTATTCACTTTCAAAAAAGTGTCAATGATTCTCTCCGGCTCGGATTGAATTTTTGAAAAAGAGGACATCATGACTCGATTGATCGCCTGTGAGATATTGTTTACGGGTAAGCTTAGGATATTGTAAGAACGACTGTATATTCCAGTATCAAAGGTACCAAACCAACGTCCAACAACCATAATATCAACATTTCGTACAAACAAACGCACAGAATTGGACCCAAGTAACGGCATGGTAAAGCCCAATATGGGAGAAAGAAGTTGCTTATCAAAGGTAAACCGAGGCCACCAGCGATTGTAATAGAAGGTTGCGAGAGTAAAAAAAAGCTTAAAAAAGCCTATTCGCGCAACCAGGGCCCAAACTGACTGTGTCTCTAAAGCCCAGTAAATGGCAATCGCACAACTTAACACCATGCTAATAAAGCGGGCTTTAAACAGGTCCTGGAGGTTGAGCTCTCGGTTGAGCATGGCGCGCTGAACGAAAGAGAAGGACTCGATGATAAAAAAAATACTCATCAAGGCCAGTATCTCCGTGACCTGGGGTTCCCGGTAAAAGGCGCCCACCGCTGGGGAAATCAAATACATCAAGCCTGCAATGAGGATCCCTAATATTAAATTGAGCCAAAAGCAGGTCGACAGAATTGAATCTGAAATCTCAGGTCTTTGGATGATAAAGGCAGGAATCCCAAACACCACCAGAATATTGGCAAAATTAAAAAAGACGTTTGTCATCCCAATGACCCCAAACTCTTCGGGGCCGAGAATGCGCATGAGAAGCACCATCGTGAGCTGCATGACGACCATGTTGACCATCTGGTCAATGACGCCCCAGCGAAGTCCTTTTACGGTTTTACTCTTAAAGGTAGATGATGCCCCCAATTAGAAGTATCCCAATTTCTTTCGGTCTTCCATGGCAGTCTCTGATCGTTTATCGTCTGACCTACCGCCCCGCTCGGTAATTCGAGTCGTAGCGATCTCCTCTATGATATCCTCTACCTCTGATGCAGAGGATTCGATTACCCCGGTACATGTCATATCGCCAATGGTTCGACATCGAACCATCTTTCGAACGACCTTTTCACTGGACTTTTTCTCTATATAATCGGTGTCGGCCAGCAGAGTGCCATCTCGTTCAAATACCGGTCGTTCGTGGGCAAAGTACAGATTAGGCAGGGGTACTTTTTCAGCGGCCAAATACTGCCAAACATCCAGTTCTGTCCAATTTGAAATCGGGAAAACCCGAAAATGCTCACCTATGTTTTTCCTTCCGTTGAAAAGATTCCAAAGCTCCGGGCGCTGATTTTTGGGGTCCCACTGTCCGAAGTCATCTCGGTGTGAGAAAAACCGCTCCTTAGCTCGAGCTTTTTCTTCGTCTCGGCGTCCTCCACCCAGAGCCGCATCAAAGTTCCCCCCTTCAATGGATTCGAGCAAGACATGGGTCTGCAAGCCATTTCGGCTGGCATTGACTCCCTTTTCTTCCTGAAGCTCACCTTTGTCTATAGCCTCTTGTACACTCCCTACTATTAATTTGGCGCCCAGGCGTTGAGCGAGCTCATCCCGAAATGCTATGGTTTCAGGAAAATTGTGTCCGGTATCAATATGGAGCAAAGGAAAAGGGATGCGCGCAGGATGAAATGCTTTGGCTGCTAAATGTGTAAGCAGGATAGAGTCTTTCCCTCCGGAAAATAAAATGACCGGATTTTGAAACTGTGCGGCTACTTCCCGCATGACGAAAATTGACTCTGCCTCTAATTCCTTTAAGTGACTCAATTGATAATTCATAATATACTGCAATTTGCAGATCAGCAAGCTTAAATTTACTGATCTTTGATGATAACTTTATTTTCGATGAAGGACAATGCCTTTTTTCGACTTTCTTCCAGACTCTCTTTTGCCGTATCCAGGATCAAGTCGGGGTGGTTCGGAGCTTCATATGGAGCACTTATACCCGTGAAGTTCGATATTTCACCAGTCCGTGCCTTTTTATACAGTCCTTTCACATCGCGGTCTTCACAGACCTCCAAGGGCGCTTGTACATATATTTCGTAGAAATCTTCCTCGCCGATAATCTGCCGGGCGCGATCGCGAATCTCTCTGGTCGGACTAATAAAACACGCCAGCACGATGACATTGGTTTCGCAAAACATCTTTGACATCTCCGCAATTCGACGGATATTTTCAGCGCGGTCTCCTTCCCCAAAGCCTAGATTATTACTGATCCCGGTTCGAATATTATCCCCATCCAGCATTTTTGGCCATAATTGTTTGGCAAATAAAGCGTGCTCTACCCCCATGGCGACCGTGCTCTTTCCGGATCCCGAAAGCCCCGTAAACCAAAAAACGGCCGATCGGAATCCCCAGGCTTGCTGTCGTTGCTGCCGGGATACGAGTTGATCTGTATTGGGAAAAATATGCTCTGGAGTCATTTAAAAAGATTTTTGACCATGGATCGAACGGAACCTCTGGGTAACCATTGCCAGATTCGTTCGTGAAAATAGTATAAAATAAGCTTGGTAACCACTTCGATTCCACCAATAGATACCGCAAAGGTAAGGTTCCCGGTAATAAGATAAGAAATCAACATGGTATCTAAGGTTCCCACGACCCTCCAACTGACTCCTTTCAGGAAACTGCGCAAATGCGATTCGCGTTCTGGTGAAGGCTCGGGCTTACTCAAATGGATGTGGCTGAAGGGGTAAAGCAGCAAAAGGGTGATATTCTCCCTTTAATCCCAATGGACTTTGATTTCGAATATCATGTACAATTTGAATGGCGGGTTTCGCCGCTGAAATTCGAAATCCGTTTCCATTCAGGATCTCCTCATATGATCGAGTATGCAACTCGGTAAATCCGCCGCTAAATTCAAATTCCTCCTCTCCGATTGTCAACGATCGAAACGTGCGCTGGCCCGCGGCTTTGACTTCCTCTGGAAGGGTTTCAGCATTAATACTTAAAAACCAGCGAACGCGTGCGCCTTCTAATTCCAAATAGCCTGCGGCCCGATCATGGGTATGTACATGAACTTGGTTTTCCTGAACCTCACCAAAAATCCATTGTAACATGTCGTAAAAGTGAACACCAATATTAGTTGCAATTCCGCCCGACTTCGCATCCTGACCTTTCCAACTTGAGTAATACCAGTTTCCGCGACTTGTGATGTAGGTCAAATCAATGTCTACCTTGCGATCAGAATCTCTGTTTTTGATTTTTTCTTTGAGTTCAATAACTGCGGGATGCAATCGCAATTGAAGAATGTTGTAGATATGGTGACCCGTTTCCGCCTCCATTTCTTCCAGAGCTTCAACATTCCAGGGATTCATCACAATGGGTTTCTCGCATATGACATCCGCGCCTTGCCGGAGGCCAAATCGAATATGTGCATCGTGCAAATAATTTGGTGAACAAACGGAGATATAGTCTAATCCCTGCCCATTTCGACTCAATTTGTCGACATGACGGTCAAATCGCTCAAACTCCGTAAAAAAGTCCGCCTGCGGAAAATAGCTGTCAATCACTCCGACCGAATCATTCGGGTCTAGAGCGGCCAGCAGCTTATTGCCCGTATCGCGTATCGCCTTCATATGGCGAGGGGCTACATAGCCGGCAGCGCCAATTAATCCAAACTTTTTTTGCATGTATCTACTTGTTTTTTTCCGAATCGAGAATTTGTAATAAGTATTTGCCATAGCCGCTTTTTCGAAGGGGCTCCGCCAACTTTTCGAGTTGCTCTGCACTGATAAAGTTTTTCCGATAAGCGACTTCCTCAATGCACCCTACCTTTAAACTTTGTCGTTTTTCGATGACGCGGACAAACTCAGATGCATCATTTAAGCTTTCAAAAGTTCCGGTATCTAACCATGCCGTACCTCTCTGCATAATTCCTACAGTCAACTCGCCGCGTTCGAGGTATACCTTATTAACATCAGTAATTTCGTACTCTCCACGGGCCGATGGCTTGATTTCATTTGCAATATTGACCACCTTATTATCGTAAAAATACAAACCGGGAACCGCATAACTCGACTTGGGGTTTTGGGGCTTTTCCTCCAAAGAAAGCACACGTTGTTGCTGATCAAACTCCACAACTCCGTATCGCTGAGGATCGTGCACACGGTAAGCAAAGACACGCGCCCCGGAGTTTATCCTTGCATTATCTTCCATAAAGCTGGACAAGCCGGCACCATAGAAAATATTATCTCCTAAAATCAATGCCACACTATCATTTCCAATAAAATCTTTTCCAATAGTAAAGGCCTGAGCCAATCCTTTGGGTTCGGGCTGAATGGCATACTCAAATTGACACCCTAATTGCCGTCCATCGCCCAATAGGCTCTGGAAAGCGGCCTGGTCTTTCGGTGTGGTAATAATTAATATTTCTTTTATGCCCGCTAACATCAATAGAGAAAGCGGGTAATAAATCATCGGTTTATCATAAATAGGCATTAACTGCTTTGATACCGCTTTCGTCAGTGGATACAATCGCGTTCCGGATCCGCCCGCTAAAATAATTCCTTTCATTCCTTTAGGTTGTGTTATGATGACTGACCATATTGCTTCTCGTAATAATCTTGATACGCTCCGGATGTAACCGAGTCCAACCAATCGGCATGTGACAAATACCAATCTATGGTTTTCGACAAACCTTCTTCGAAGGTTACCGAAGGGCGCCAATCCAATTCTCGTTCAATCTTCGAAGCATCAATTGCATACCGATGATCATGCCCTGCTCGATCCGTAACAAACTCTATGAGTTTGGCTGATGCTCCATCGGGTCTTCCCAGTTTTTGATCCATCAGTTGGCAGAGTAAATGAACTAAATCAATATTTTTCCACTCGTTATGACCTCCTATATTATAGGTTTCACCTATCCGTCCTTGCTGAAAAACCCGAAGGATTGCTGTCGCGTGGTCCTTGACATACAACCAATCTCTGACATTATTTCCTGAACCGTAAACAGGTAAAGGCTTTTCACGCAAAATGTTTCGAATAAATAAGGGGATCAGCTTCTCGGGGAACTGAAAGGGTCCATAGTTGTTGGAGCAATTCGAAATGACGGCCGGGAATTTGTAGGTATGAGCCCACGCACGGACAAAATGGTCTGAACTGGCTTTAGATGCCGAGTAAGGGCTTTTCGGGTCGTAGGGCGTATCTTCTAGAAAAAAGCCGGTATCGCCCAAGCTGCCGTATACTTCATCAGTAGAAACATGGTAAAACCGTTTTCCTGAAAAATCATCACCCCAATATTCCTTAGCCACTTGCAACAGGTTCGCCGTTCCCAAAACATTGGTTTTGACAAAAATCAGCGGATCGCTGATCGAACGGTCTACATGCGATTCGGCAGCTAAATGAATAACTGCATCAATTTTAAAACGCTCAAAGACGCCCCGCATTGCTTGAAGATCCTGAATGTCTTGTTTCTCAAAGGTGTAATTCGACGCTCCCTCAATATCAGCTATATTCTCTAGATTGCCTGCATAGGTCAAGGCGTCTAAGTTTATAATCTGGTCCCCCGGAAGCTGTTTTACAAAAGTACGTACCACATGAGAGCCAATGAAACCGGCACCTCCGGTAATTAAAATATTCATATGTCTATTCTATATATTATTATCTTTCACACCCCGAAAAGTAAAAATGTGCAGTAGAGACGATTTAATCCTCAATTCTGATTCAAAATAACGAATTTTCACTCAAAAAAGCGACTAAAAAATTCTTTTCTCCGGACACGGCTTCGCCGACCATGTGTCGCACGACAATGGCAAGTAAATTCGAAAATGACCCTCATCTCACACTTTCCTCAACGCCTTCAACGGAACTTCTATAATCATAGTGTGTTGAAATTGATTCATAGCAATTCCCAAACGCTTCTTTCCCCGCCATTCTTCTAGTCTGCCTCTAAGACCTGTCAATTGGCCAGAAACGATCTCGACCTCGTCGCCCTTTTCCCACTGCCCCGACTCGAACTCAACAACAGATGCCTCACCAACTACTCGTTTCATCAATACAATCTCTTCCTCTGGAATGGGACAAATTTCACCCGAGGGTCTTACCAGGTCTATAACTCCACTCACAGACAAGATTTTGCCTACATTTTGAACTTCCGTATGAACAAATACATATTGCGTTATCAAAGGCAGCTGCACTTTTCGAACCTTTCTCTTATACCGCCGTATCTTCTCCTGCATGGGAATCCAGCTTTCGATACCCATTTTTTGAATCAACTTCACTACGTGCTTTTCCCTTCTCGGAAAAACGCGAACAGCAAGCCAAACCTGCTCAATATCCTTCTTCCTCATTGTTGACAACATAAAATTATGACCGCTGGTGTTTAAATCTGTTGTTAAATAATAAGTTAAACATCAACTGAAACCGGCGATTAAAAATTCGTGGAAGATGGAACATTAAACCGCGGAGTCCAAGACCTATTGTTGTGTTGGAAATGAATGCTACACCCCGCTTTTGCATCAAATTCAGCCTGAGTGGATGGGTGACCTTTTGGGATGTAACAAGAAAAATAGAATGATTCTTCTGAGATGATTCAGCTCTATCAAAAGTCTGGTCCCCGGCGACAAATCTCATTTTTTTGCAAGCAACTTTCGAATTTAAGACTTGAAGTCGATTCATCACTATTCTTTTTGTTGCCATAATAATAAGGGTACATATTCGAAGTGAGATAAATCCAATTTCTCGAACTCTTCTTGAGTGTAATCAATGCAACGAATTCGACGACCAATCTTTTCCTCCGCACGTTCAATAAGCTCAACCAAATAAGTCCGATCCACAGATCCGATTATCATGATATCGATAACCGGCCCATCGACACCTCTCGCAAAAGTGCCGGTCAAATAAACTTGATCTATCTCTCCCAGCTTTTCAACCACATTTTCAATGATCTTGTCTATTCCAATATACTTGAGCAATATATTATGAATCTCACCAAAAAGAGGATGAGTAGTATTTGCGCGGTACATTTTCTTATTCCCCTCCATTGCAGAAGAAAGCATACCCGCTTTTTCAAATCGATTCAACTCTACCCGAATACCGTTAGTAGATTCACCAAATTCGCTTTCCAAGCCACGCAAATAAGCAGCAGTCTTGCTGTTGAGAAAAAATTTCAACAGTAACTTTATTCGAGTCTTTGAACTGATCAGTGCATCAATCATAATGAGTAACTAATTTACTCGCTTTGTTAACGGATAAAAAATTTTTTTAACTATTTTTCCATTTATCCCCGATTTCATCGATTATTTGAGCATCCTATCTATATTCGTTAGCTTTATGGTGTAGACATTCCAAGTGGTTATCCTTATGATTTCAGTTAGCTTAGAACACGAGTTCCTCTCACTCATCGAAGATAAAGAATGGTGGAAGTTAAAATCCTTACTTCGAGAAGTGCCCGCAGTAGACATTGCTGAGTGGTTGGAAGATCTCAACGCCGATGAGGCTCTGGTCGTATTTCGCTTACTGGTAAATGAAAAAGCTGCCGATGTTTTTTCCTATTTGAGCAGCTCCAAAGGCACAGAATTGTTAGATATCTTTTCCAAGCGGCAGCTTTCGGACGTTATGACAAACCTGGAACCCGATGAACAGGTCGCCTTTCTCGAAGAACTGCCGGGTAGATTAACATTTAAAGTCCTCGCATCTCTAGATCCGGAGCGAAAAAAAGAGGTTCAAAGACTATTGGGCTACCCGGAAGAGAGTATCGGCCGAATCATGACGACCAAATTTATCCGAATTCGTTCGGAATGGACCGTCCAAAAGAGCTTGAAGCATTTGCGAATCTTTGGAAAACTCGTCGAGTCCCTGAATGTCATATACATAGTGGATGAAGAAGGACGGCTCATTGATGACTTACGACTCACCGATCTCGTTTTGGCCGACCTCGGTCAAAAAATATCCGACATCATGGACAGCCAGTTCGTCGCTGTTACCGCTTTTGAAGATCGGGAAGAGGCGGTTAAAATGCTGAGTAAATACGATCTGGTCGCGCTTCCAGTGGTGGACTCACGAGGTATTCTTATTGGAAAAGTTACTGTGGATGACATTATTGACGTGGCAGAGGAAGAGGCTACTGAAGATATGCTACTTATGGGGGGTATGGATGCCCTGGATGATCGCTATTCCCGAACCGGCATTTCAGAAATGGTAAAAAAGCGAGTGGGCTGGCTCATTATTTTGTTTTTAGGCCAAATGTTGACTGTCACCGCTCTCGCAACCTTTGAAAGCGCACTTGCTGCGGCCGCCGTCCTGGCCTTTTTCATCCCGATGATTATTTCCAGTGGCGGCAACTCCGGATCTCAGGCGGCAACACTCATCATCCGATCCCTTTCTATAGGGGATCTGGATTTATCGGACTGGAAGAAAGTCCTCGGTCGTGAGCTCTTGTCAGGATTACTTCTCGGCTCCATTGTGGGTATTATGGGAACAATGGTTATTGGAGCCTGGCTCTACATGAGAGGTGAGCCCGTAGATTTAAATATGTCCATGCAGGCGCTTACGGTGGGAACAAGCCTGGTTGGCGTCATCATTTTTGGTAATCTCGCTGGTGCTATGCTGCCCTTCCTTATGACCAAAATAAAACTCGACCCGGCTGTGACCTCAGCACCCTTTGTAGCTACGCTTGTCGATGTGACGGGAATTCTAATTTACTTCTCTATGGCCACACTTCTTCTGCGGAACCTGATTCAATAGCGATCTACTTATAATAGTTTTTCGTAAATCCTTCTGCCCTACTCTTACCGCGCATCCATTGCCAAATCCCACTCCAGGTACCCAAACCATAGGCAAACACCTGAAGAAACAACGTCACTATAGACAAAAAAGCCACTCGCCATTTTTGGGTTTGGCGATAAGAATCATAAAAAGCAAATCCAGCCACGCCGATAGCTCCAAATACCATAAAGAGAAACAGCCATAATACGGCTGGAAAAAATAGGGACGCCACTACGCTTATTATCACAATGGCGATGAGGACAGCCGGCAGGAGATGAACAGGCTTCAGCATTTCCGAATAGGTTCGGCCCAAATTGATGCGGGCAACGCCCCAATTGAAAATTTGCTTGTAAAACTTTTTCAAACTTGTCCGGCGTTTGTGATACACAACCGCATCGGGAATCAAACCTACTTTATAGCCCGCTCTGTATATGCGCGCGGAGTAATCCATATCCTGCCCATGCCGCAGATCATTCATGCCACCCATACTTTCGAAAATCTGCCGATGAATGCCCATATTAAATGACCGGGGATAAAAACGAGTAACTGAATCAGTGCTGCCCCGAGTGCCCCCAGTGCCTATAAAAGAGGTCATCGAATAATTAATCGCCAGTAATAAAGGAGGGAAAGAAGGGTGACTGTCATCCGGGCCACCAAAAGCATCCCAACTCTCTGTTGTTACACTTTCATCAACCGCAGTTAAATAGCGCTCCGGCACGATGACATCGGAGTCCAGAAATATAAAGTACTCGCCCTTTGCCTCAGACATCGCACGATTCCGAGCCGCCCCGGGGCCTTGGTTTTGCTGATAATGGTACTGGATATCAAATTCCGTATCCAGCGATTTTATATAGTCTCCGGTACCATCCGCCGAACCATCGTCCACCACGACCAGTTCAAAATCAGTCGGAGAAAAGGTCATCGCCTGCAAGGAGTTGATCAACTCCTTCATCTCTTCAATACGGTTATAAGTCGCAACAATGATGCTATATTTATAGGTGTTGGACTTAGGCATGACGGTCTCCATCGGAATCATTTTGAGTCACAGCCTTATACAATCCGCCCAGAATAATGAGAAGCATCACGATCGAAAAACCTAAGGCTACCTTCTCGCCCTGATAATAGGACTTGGGTTTGAACTCAAAGACGATCTCATGCTGACCGGCCGGGACCTTCAGCGCACGCAAAATATAATTCGCACGCATGTGATCTACCCGCTCTCCATCAATATATGCCTGCCAGCCTTTATCCGGACCATACCAAATCTCCGAAAAAACGATCAGCTGATCCTTCGATGAAGAAAAAGAGTAGGTCAGTTTCTCAGGATGGTAATCCGTCAGTTCAATTCGGGTGTCCGCTGCCCGCTGCACATCAAGACCCTGAAGTTGATCCTGAAATTCCGAGGTCAGCACCACGGCCTGATCAGCAGCCTGAAAGGAACGCAAAGCCTCGATCTCTTCCTTGGGACTACCCACAGAAATCACTTCTTCTACAGCCCACGCATGGCCTAATGCCTCCGGATTTCGCTGCGCTCCCTCTCCGCCTTGCTGATCGGGAACGATAAAATACTTTGTATTCAGCATATTCAGCACCTGCTGATTGTTATTGCGGATGTGATAATCAATCATGTCCTGATAGCGCTGCAATTTCGCCGGATGATAGCCGCCAATATGATTGTGGAACGTAGACGGGAAGGTCGTATTAAAGGTATTGACACTCAAATCCAATACCCGATAATCGTAGCGATTTTCCTCCGCATTCATGATCATTCGATCCACTTCGCGGGCCTGGAAATTCTGATCGTGCTGACGCTCACTCACAAAATCATCATGAGCTACATAGCGCTTACTAACGCCCCAGTTATCGGCAAAGGCCAAAAATCCAACGATGCCTAACAAAAGCAGAGGGGACTTGATCCTTCCCGAATCGTAAAGCCAAAGCGCTCCGGCGGCAAACAAAACAAAGAAAAAGGTGCGCCAGGCATCACCACTAGCTAAATCGCGACGATCCCCGATCAAAGCCGATAAATCTATCCCCTGTTGCGTGTAATTCGCATCACCTGCCCCCTGAAAGCTCAAAAAGGCATCCGGCATAATCGCAAATAACAAGGCAAAGCCCAGGCAAATTCCGGCGCTGATGTACAAGGACTTTCGGAAACGTCCGTCTCCGTTTTTCTTCTTCTTTTTAGAAAGCGATTTGCGGTGCTGGACGAGCTGATATAATGAAAGTCCACCCAGCAGGGGTATGAAAAATACCGTTACGCTCAAGATGGACTGCGGTGTTCGAAATTTATTGTACAAGGGCAAATACTCAAAAAGCAGCCGATTAAGCCACTCGGCATTGCGCCCCATAGAGATAATCAGGGTCAATAAAACCCCCAGACCCAGCCAGATCCGAAGGGGCCCACGTGTATACAACAGGCCAAAAATAAATAGAAACCAAAAGACGGCTCCCAGGTAATTCGGACCCGCTGTAAATGGCAAACCACCCCAATATAAGGGCCCCTGTGGAATGCGGTACTTTTTATACAGTTGAGAATCTGTACCTAGTTTTTCCGCGCCCGATCCTCCGGCAATACCCGGAATATAGGTCGCCATCAGATCTACTGCCGAATTTGACCACTGCATCGCATAGGACCATTCCAGACCTTCCACCTCACTACTGGAAGTGGCATTTTTAGTTCCCTCTTCTTGCGTCAGGACCGGTGCCCCACGCATACTCGATTTATTGAAATCGTATACAGACCAAATACGCGAGGCCGAAGAGCCTACAGCCAGTATCGCCATGACCAATACAACTCCCGTGGCCGTAAAAAAAGACCGAAATTCTTTCTCCTGAAATGCCTTTATCAAATAAACCACGCCAAAAATGACAAATACCATGAACGCGTAATAAATCATCTGCGCATGCTGCATATACACACTCAGCGCCAGCCCGATTCCCAGAACAGCCGCCCCCAGATACATCCGCTGCCGGTGATACAGGAGAAGAACCCCACTAATCACCCAGGTCAGCAGGGCCAGCGTACGTACTTTACTGGCATGCCCGGCATCCCAAAGAATCACATTATTCACCGAGAAAGCCGTGGCCAGAGACAGCAAAATCGCTCCGAGCGGGTGAATGCCCAAAACTAAAAACACGATATACATCCCCAGCGCCATCACATTGAAAACCCCAATAGGAGAATCAAAACCCGCTGTTAACACTGAGTAAATCGGTACTATGACATTGTTTTTCACCGGAGGAAACAGCATGCGCGGCATCCCGCTAAATTGACTATTCGTCCATAAGAGGTAGTCGCTCGCATCCTCTCTGTACTCCCTCACCTCAGAGGACTTTGCCTGAGAAGCAATCAAGTCATCCTGATTGAGCTTTTTACCCTCGATTTGAGGCCAGAAATATACAGCATTGACCAGTAGCATCAACACCACCGCCCCCACATGCCAATAAAAATATTTCGATCGAAACAGTTGCTGAATCTTTGCTTTCATAGCCTGGTATATTTGAAACTCTAATATAAGACCTTTCCCATACATTCCGACAGATTGAACTCATTCCCTTAAAACTGCCTCGTTTTATCTCATTTTATTTTTTGGGCGTTACCCTCGCCGGCGGCTCGGGTCAGGCTGTCCAGGGGTTCCGTACTCATCCAGCCGCATCCTGTTGCGTCTGGATTTCGCACCCCTTCGCCTGTGGCGGCGGGCCCTTCCCATCCTTAACGCGAAGCGAGTGCCATGCAGACTTCAGGCGGGTTCAAGCTGCTCACTTCGCGGACAAATGATGCCGAACTTCTCCTCCCCAACCGACACCCCCGTGCAAGGGATAGTAGGGGAGCCGCTGCCCCGGCGGCGGCTGTCACCCACCATGTATAGGTGGGGGACCGACAGCCCCGCATAGCCCGACCTCCGAGGCTCCGCCTAGCGGCGGAGCCTCGGGGATGCACCCTAAAAATTTAAAAAAATAAAGCCCGGTTGTGTCAATCGCCTTTTTTTGATTATGTTTGAAAGAGAGACGTTTCATTTATTTATGATTTTATGTGTTATTCCTTCATATATCCAATTAAAAATTACTTCTGCTCCTGCTCGTCCAGTTTGCGGGAATGTCTGGCATTTATTCGCTGATTCAGGCTCAAAATATTCAGTATAACCTCGACTGCTCTGGAGGTCCTGGGCAAGCGCAACTTACAGTGGAAAGTCCGGTGGGGGCTGGGTTGAGCTATGCTTTAGACGGTGATGATTTTCAGGCTTCCACGTTGTTTTCTAATGTTTTTCCGGGAAATCACTGGCTATTTGTACAAAATGCGTCTGGAGAATTAGACAGTATTCGGTTTAATGCCAACTGTGGCTTGGAGCCTTTTGCGTGTGGCGATTGTGATGCTTCTGATGGGTTTTATCAGGTATTTGGGTTGGAGGGAGAGTTGGCAGCCCTTGATTTGGATGAACAAGAATTTAAGCTGCTTCCAAATAGTCCTGCCGGGTATGGATTAAACGCTATGGGAATCAATCCGCTTGATAGTTTAGCATATGGAATAAAAAGATCTTCCCCACCCGAATTGATAGTGGTAGATAAGTCAGGCCGAGATATAAGCCTTGGCAATATTGATATGCTTCCGAACAGAGTTTATCATGCGGGAGACTTTGACCCTGAAGGATACCTTCACATCAAAGATAATCAAACAAATAGGCAGGTCTTTATGATTGATGTGAAAAAGGGTCGAGTAGAAAGAACATATAATTTATCCTCACCACTGTATACGGCAGATTTCGCCTATAACCCTATTAATGGGCTTTTTTATGGTTTGAACGGAAGCGGTCGATTGTATTCATTTGATCCAAACTCCGGACTGTATTCAAGTATTGCTAACACTTCCATGGGAGGGTCATTTGGTGCTGTTTATTCTGATAATTCAGGGATAGTTTGGGGCATTGAAAATGCCACTGGAAACTTATATGAGGTAGATTTAAGTTCGGGGGACTTAACATTAATAATGACTACCACAAACAGTAGCCGAAATGATGGTTTCTCTTGTCAAAATAGTTTTTTTAGTAGGCTCGGTCCTCCTGATATACAACAAGAATGCAGTGATGTGGAAAGCCGTGTTAACATAAGAATTACCGAACCGGATGGTGAAGGATTGGAATTTAAGTTAAATAATGGGGACTTCGAGAATACTCGTTACTATGAGAATCTTATACCGGGTGAATATGAAGTTATTGTTAGATCTACAGGAGGCTGTTTACCCGACACCGCATCGGTGGTTTTGACGGCCAAGTATGTAAACTCTGCTGAAATTGACGCGACGGTTTGTGATTCTTTTATTGCTGCTTCCGGGAGGACTTGGTATGATTCGGGATCGTATCAGGATACAATATTAAACTCCATGGGATGCGACAGCATCATAAATTATGAAATTACCATCCTGGAAAGCACCGAATCTATGCAATCCGTGGAAGTTTGCGATGAATATATAAGCCCCACGGGTAAACAATGGAATGAGACGGGCACCTTTAGGGATACCCTTCAGAATGCCAATGGATGCGATAGCATTCTCACCTTTGATCTTACTATTTTTGAAACCTTCGAATCCACCCAATTTATCGAGGCCTGTAATGAGTATACAACACCTGATGGCCAGCGTTGGACTCAGTCCGGTACATTTTCCGACACGGTGTTTAATTCCGTAGGATGTGACAGCATTTTCACCTTCGACATCACGATTCTTGAGAGCTCTGACTCTGCGCTAGCCATTGAGGCCTGTGAGGAATTTATTAGCCCGACTGGTGAGCGTTGGGATCAATCCGGAACTTTTTTAGATACAATTGTAAATTCTCAAGGATGCGATAGTGTTATTACCTACGACATCACAATTCTTGAACGTTCTGAATCCATTCAAACGATTGAGGCCTGTGATGAATTTACCAGTCCATCTGGCAATCGTTGGAGCCAGACCGGCACTTTTCTAGATACGATTCAAAATTCCGTGGGCTGCGATAGTATTCTTACCTATAATCTTACGATTCTGGAAAGCTCCGAGTCCTCCCAATCTATCCTAAGTTGTGATCCATTTCTTTGGAATGGGATTTTATTAGACTCCTCAGGAACGTATGAGCACCGGGCAACCAATGAAGTGGGGTGTGACAGTATAGTACAAATCAATTTCACTCTTACTCCAACCCTGGATACGCAAATTTCCGTCACTTCCTGTCGCCCCTTTCGCTCTCCGGATGGAGAGGAAATATGGTCGGAAACAGGACTGTATAGAGATACTATTTTGAGTAGTCTGGGATGTGATAGTATCATTACAGTAAATTTGGTGATTGGAGATGTTTCAGCGGAATGGAGTTTAAATGAACCGGCTTGTCCCGACCGCCTGGTCTCCTGGTTACGAATAGATACAATAACGCATCAGGGACCACACTATCTGATTCGAAATGAGTTGGACACAATCTTGATTTCGAGCATCCCTATTGAAGTCAATGACCTCCCTCCCGGTGAGCATCGGATTCAATTTGTCTCCTCGGATTCATGTGAAAGCCCTGTTTCTCTCATTCAAGTGGAGGGATTGGAATTGCCGGAAATACGCCTGATCGGTCCAACTGAAATAGATATTTGTGATCCGCCTACTCTTTATCAACTTGAAACTAACATGCCCGGAGATTATCAATGGTATTCGAATTCTGCTTTGGAGTGCGACACCTGCAGTAGCACGGAAGTGTTTTCCTATCAGGAAGGTATCCTTGGAGTCAACTTTATTGCTGAAAATGGATGCACAGCCCGTGAAGAATTTGATCTCAAACTCAACGGTAAAGATGTACAGTATCATATACCGAATGTATTCTCGCCTAATGGAGATGGCATCAATGACTACTTTACCCTTTTTACCGGCAATGGAGAGGTAGACCAGATAGAGTTATTCGAAATTTACGATCGTTGGGGAGCCCGGCTTTTTCAGCGGAAAAACTTTTTCCCATCTCTTGAGAGTTTGGGCTGGGATGGATCTTATAATGGTCAGCCCATGTCAACTGGTGTATACGTATATCACATTCTATACAGGCACTGCGATGGATCCACATACCGAATTCATGGCTCGGTGACACTTGTGAGGTAGCTGTTTTAATTCCTCTTCACATGTACAATCATCTAAATTTGAATAATGTGAAATAAGTCAAGAGATAAATTCAAAGTTTTGACGAGTTACATTCTCAAAGTATCAATTAGCTTCATTGCTTGTGCGTTTCGTGAAAACTGGCGGTGCGCCTGGCTTCTTACTTTGGGTCGATTCAACTTAGCTGCAGCCCAACCTTCCAGCTGGCTCTCTATAAAGTCTTGAATTT
>Ga0209924_1000313_pt1 | contig 21960 bp, 18 predicted proteins | sample SalPonR1_C_D1_MG_FD_185700 | JGI IMG/M metagenome (GOLD analysis project Ga0209924, IMG submission 185700) | Salt pond soil microbial communities from South San Francisco under conditions of wetland restoration - Salt Pond MetaG R1_C_D1_MG... ...
ATACCTGCCACATCGACCCAGGGGACAACGAAAGAGGGGGACAAAGACTATATAGCGCGGGTCGCTGTTTCGCCCCAGATGGATCTTGATCGTCACAAAGAGGTCTTTTTAGATTTTATTCGAAATAATGAATTAAATAAAGTCAACCGAGATAAAATGTAGCGCCATAACCCAATTATTGATTTTAATGACTATAGCTCAAGCTAGTCGGAGGTCGTGTATAACCCTATTCTAAAAAATAGAAAATAGCTCCGGGGAGAGCGATTCGCTACCTCCCCGCTCCCCATGCAATAAAGTTTTGATGGAGGTAGGACACCCGACTCTAAGTTTTTTCTTATATTTCTTGTTTGAAGATGTAAGGGTATATGGCCCCTGACCGCAAATTTAATTGAAATGAAAATAGCCCTACTCACAATAGTCGTGATCCTAATAATGGGAATATATTGGTTTCAAGAAAAATCAAAGGTTTATAATAAAGCCCCTACTGATTTTGTAGTATTAGAGTCCGATACTGAGTCTACTGATTACCTTCCCATCGTTGAAAAAAACTGGTTAGATGAGACAGAACTTAAATATTCAAATAAAGAGTGGCACCGCTATCGAAATGAACATTCGGAGCTGGCCAAAAAATTGTGTGGCGAGGTGTATGATACATGGAAAGGGGAAGTTTCCCATTCTGAGTTTTTGAATAAGTTGACCAAAGAGCAGCGGATGTACTTTGCCTTGATCAATTTCGAAGCTCAAACGAATAATGGTGGTGTTTACCAGTTTTTATTCAACTATCCCGAATTGGCCATTGTAACCTTAGAAGCTATGAAAGCAGCTGAATTGGGAAAATTAACTGACGATTACGAAAAGGTATTGAATGAGTTTTTCGGAAAGTTTGGCACCATTCAAGAGCTCAAAAAAAGATTTGCTGAAGAAAATAGAACATGGGATAAAAGATGGGACTCCTTCATAGAAGGCTATAAGGAATTACCGACAGCAGAAAAAATCAAAGGCTATTTTTATAACAAAGACTACCAAAAAGAATATCAATCGAAAATAGTCCAATTTGTAAAAAACAATGCTCACGGATTGATGAAAACGGAGTAAATATGAAAAGTAACAAATATAAAATATAGCCCGGTGCCCAAATTAGACTGATCACAAAATGCCGAGGATTCATACGCTGAGACAAAACCGGAATTAAAAACCCGAAACCCAACACATCATGGAAAAAAAAGATAAAAAGATACCCGGAATAGCCATTGGAATTGGGATTGTTATAGGAATGGTTATTTATAAAGTGGTATTTGACATCTTCTGGCCCATGATTTTTGATTGAAAAGTTCATTTTATTTGTGCTGAGTCTTCATAATGACTATTCTAATCCCTTTTTTAGATTGGAAAAGGAAAGGTAGCTTTTAGGCAGGCTTAGTTTACGCAAATAAATTTGGGGTTCAATTAATTAAAATACATGGGAATACCGCAAAAAAATGTCCTTTAATACGAGCAAAAGCCCCCCGCCTTACACACCCGAGAACCTTTGCTTTCCGCTCTCCTCCATTTTTCCATACCATAAGGGAGGGAGGTAGAAACCGCTCCCTTTCACTCCTATCTATCTTTTGTCCCAAATCCTTCGTATCTTCCAGCAGGTCAGGAGGTAAATAGGTAGACGACTACACACAGTCCATGAAAGCCATTTAAAAAAAATGTACAAAATGATAAAAGCCATTTTCTTTCTATTCGTAACCGTTTTTGCCTTCAGCTGCAGAGACAAAGGCATTACATACAATGATCCGATTCCAAAGCACGATAGTTTAACGATTGCTTCCACTTTCGTAAATGAAGAGCGAGTTATCAATATTTGGACTCCGCCCAGCTACAGTGCATCTACGGATAGTTTTCCAGTACTGTATATGCCCGATGGCGGCATAAAGGAAGATTTTCCGCACATCGCAAACACCTTGGCGAAACTTTTAAAGGAAAAGAAAATTCCGCCCTATATATTAGTTGGCATTGAAAACACAGAAAGGAGGCACGACCTTTCCGGACCGTCTGAAGTGGAATTTGATTTGAAAATAGTACCGAACCCCGGAGGATCGAATAATTTTAGGGCGTTTATTAAAAATGAACTCTTTTCTGAAATTAATAAAAGATATCGAACCCAAGATAAAAGAGCCATCATTGGGGAATCTGCGGCCGGAATATTTGTGATCGAAACTTTCCTCCTGGATAATGATATGTTTGACTACTACATCGCCATGGACCCGGCTCTGTGGTTTAACGAACAGTATTTGGTGAAAAACTTTGAATCCCTAGCTAAGGATGATTACAAACAAAATAAAAAACTTTGGTTTGCCGGTTCTGATGCCATTGACATTTCTACACACACCCGGGCATTGAATGAAAAAATGGAGGATTTGCACCTGGGCTTAGAGTGGAAGTATTCAGATGAACCGAATGAACAACACCATACCATCTTTAGAGCTACAAAAGAAAAAGCGCTGATTTGGGCACTAAATGAATAAAAAGCCAGCCTTTCCATGTTAGACGCCTCAATTTAAGCGTTCCATATGGGCTAATGGTTTTTTAAGTTCTTCCTCAGTTGACCTAAAGGAACCCCGGGGCCATATTTCATCCCTCTAAAAACTGATAAATGAAACTCCTTGTTATCCTTTTTTTATTCATGGTTTCGATCCCAATATTTGGGCAGGATATAGACACCCTTTCGTTTTATTCAGAAGCCTTTCAGGAAAACCGAACGGTATATATTCATAAATCAGATCATTACAAATACAAATCAGCGTCTGTAAAACTCCCCCTGATTTATATACTTGATGGGCAGCATGAGTGGTTTGTCGACCCCATTCTTTCGGATATAAGGTATTTGCAATACACGCATGAAATTCCCCATGCGCTCATTGTTATTATTCCTCATAAAAACCGAAATAAAGAATGTGGTATTATCAATCTAAAAACGGAGTTGGCTCTGGATGTATTTATTACGGAGGAATTAGAAAAAGAGCTCAAAAAATACAACCCCAATGATTTTAAATTGATTATTGGGCACTCTTTTTCAGCTTCCTTTTCGCTCTATTCGTACTACAATCACCCCAATTTTTATAATTCCGTTATTGCGAATACGCCACTGGATGAAATGCCATTGTTGGTAAGCAGTTTGCAAGAGAATGATGAAATAGAAAAAGACAAAATTTTAATAAGCATCGGAGGAATAGCTAAAGACAAGGATTATTATCACAGAAAGAAATACGATCTTCTAAAAGAAAAGTACCCTGATTTCTTTAGTGCAATCCATGTCTTTGAAGCGAATGCTTCTACTCATAATGCAGTACCCATCGTATCCACACCCATGCTAATCACGAAAGTCTTTGAACAGTTTAGTAGTCGCTATTCAGAAATTGCGCAGGTGAATATGGATTATAAATTGATTACTGAACCTGAAACGACAGAACGAGAAATACAAAAGATATTGACTGCCTCTCAAATCGGGCATTTCTTCTACCCTCCTGAAATAGCGGAAATAAATGGAATCGCTTCAAAGTACTGGAGTAGTGATTATACTGATTGGGCGACTGAAGTGTATAAACTGGGCACAAAATACTATCCGAATTACTACGAGTTTTATCTATTCCTGTACGAGTTGACGCTGAATAAGAACAAAGGCAAATCCAGAGCGTACCTCGAAAAGGCAGAATCTCTTGTGTTATCCGTCGAAAACAAGAAGGAACAAAAGAATGAAATAATGGAGGAAATAAGAGCTCAAAAATTAAAAAATGGTTGGTAGAAATATAGCAATGGAACCCGCAATCGCCGAGTTTGTAAAATGCTGCGAGACCTCTTTCGAATAAGCATTCTATGGATCATTCCTTCTGGCTAGCACTCTGTGGCCTCGGATGACCCCCGCCTTAAGACGACTTTCATTCGGATCAGGCTATCTATGAATAAAGTTCTTAGTATATTTCCGCAGTGAGCCAGGAGGCATTCCCTCCGGTCGCTAATTGAAAACTGAAACCAAAAAATACTAATGGGAAGAAGTGGTGAGCTTGCAAAAAGGGTAAATGAAGTCCTGCTGGACGGCTTATGGATTGCAAACACAAACTTTAAATCGCAAATCGAAAATGTTACCTGGAAACAGGCGACTCAAAAGATAGGAAGTTTAAATACGATCGCCGATTTGACTTTTCACCTGAATTACTACCTCGCCGGCCTTATCAAAGTGTTTAAAGGCGGTGACCTGGAGATTCGGGATAAATATAGTTTTGACCTTCCTCCCCTAAAATCTGAAGCGGATTGGAAAAAACTCAGAAGTGAGTTTATTCGAAATTCAGAGCAATTTGTCAAAGAAGTGGCCCAATTGAAGGACGCCCAATTGGACGAACCGTTTGTTGAGGAAAAGTACGGCACTTTTACAAGAAACATTGAGGGCGTTATTGAACACAGCTACTATCACCTGGGACAAGTTTCCCTGTTGAAAAAGAGTATTCTGGAAAGTGAAAAATGAAATAGCCGGGAACTACCTCAAATCTCCTGGCAGAAACCCATCGTTTATGACAGAAAAACAAGAAAAGAAAATACGGAACAAAATTGCCAAAATCCGTAAAGCCCTTGCGGCAGACAGAAAACGCTGGGGAGGGCAACATCACGATGGTCAAGGGTTGAGATACCTGCCACCGGAGCAGTTTATAATGCTTAGAGACTACAAAGGGGGCCTGAGATACCTGCGATGGTTCGACCGGACCTTTTCCGATGATAGCGGATTCCCCATCTTTTTATTTGAGTGGACATTGATCCTTTTTAAAACAGGAAAGAAAAAAGAGGCTGAGAAAAAAGCCTTTGAAACCTTCTTGGAAAACCCTTTTCTTTTCGACGCATTCTTAGAAAAAACACTCTTGCCTCTAGAGATCGAATTCAGCTCAAATTGGGCGGGCCCGGAACTGGTGGAATATTTAAAGTATTCAAAAAGTGAGCCTGAATTTGCTGACTTCGCAGAGTGGCTTGAGGAGTTTCAATCCAGTGAAAAATTCATTCAGTTTGCGAACGAAATGCTGGAAATCGAAAAGAAACTGAAAACCGAGCCCGTGGGAAAAACGAGGTCGGAGTTAGTACAAAGAAAATTTAACTTAGTGGACAGCTATTCAAACGAATAAGCCCCAAGTGCCCGGTCTCCTTCTTTAAAACAACTCCCTTTTTTGAATCCAGGGAATTCGATTTGCTGCCGGCAAGTATGTAGAAAGTCCCCTAAAATACTTCGTACCTTCGCAGGGGTATAACCCCCCCAATCCCGATCAAAATATGAAAAAAAGCGAAATCGATAAGATTGAACTCCAATACCTCCGATTTGAGGACTATTTGGAAATAAAAGATGTCATGATATCCGCCTATTCCTCCCTACCCGAACCCTACTGGGAGGAACCGCATATCAAAGCCTTACTCAAAAAGTTTCCAGAAGGACAGGTCGTTATGAAAGTCAATGGAAGGGTGGCCGGATGTGCTCTATCCATCATCGTCGATTATGACCAGGTAGACGAAAACCATACCTACCTCGAGATTACGGCCCATTACACCTTCGACACTCACAAACCCAAAGGCGACGTATTATACGGCATCGATGTATTCATTAAACCCGAATTTAGAGGCCTTCGTCTGGGAAGAAGACTATATGATTACAGAAAAGAACTCTGTGAAAAAATGAACCTCAAAGGCATTGCCTTTGGCGGTCGAATTCCCAATTATCACAAATATGCCGCAGAGTTGAGCCCCAAAGAGTACATTGATAAAGTGCGACGAAGAGAAATTCATGACTCCGTTCTCAATTTTCAAATATCTAACGATTTTCGTCCAACCCGCATCTTAACCGGCTATCTGGAAGGCGACCAGCTATCCAAGGAGTTTGCCGTTTTGCTGGAGTGGAACAACATTTACTATGAAAAGCCCCGAAAAAAGGCGATTACCAAAAAGAAAGTCGTTCGACTGGGGTTGATTCAATGGCAGATGCGGCCCTATCGGGACATCGACTCCCTTCTCCAGCAGGCCGAGTACTTCATAGACACCGTTTCAGGCTACCGATCAGATTTCGCCGTTTTTCCGGAGTTTTTTAATGCGCCCCTCATGGCCAAAAATAACCACCTCAGCGAAGCCGACGCCATCCGCGAACTGGCCAAACACACCGAAGAAATCGTCCAGCAGTTTTCCAATCTCTCCATCTCTTACAACACCAATATCGTAGCCGGCAGTATGCCTGAAGTGAAGGATGGCGCCCTCTACAATGTCGGATATCTCTGTAAGAGAGACGGATCCGTAGATCGCTACGAAAAATTGCACGTCACTCCGGATGAGGCTAAAGTATGGGGCTTGCAAGGCGGGAACCAATTACAGGTCTTTGACACCGATTGCGGGAAAGTAGGCATTCTCATTTGCTACGATACAGAATTTCCGGAACTCAGCCGTTTGTTGGCCGACCAGGGCATGGATATACTCTTCGTCCCCTTTCTCACAGATACCCAAAACGGCTACTCCCGCGTGAGAAACTGCGCCCAGGCCCGCGCCATAGAAAACGAGTGTTACGTCGCGATTGCAGGTAGTGTGGGAAATCTTCCCAACGTGCATAATATGGATATCCAGTATGCCCAATCCATGGTCTTCACCCCCTGCGACTTCGCTTTTCCCACCAATGGCGTAAAGGCCGAGGCGACCCCCAATACCGAAATGATTCTCATCGCCGATGTGGATATAGATTTGCTCACAGAGTTGCACCAGCACGGCAGTGTCCGCAACCTCAAGGACAGGAGAAAAGACCTTTTTGAACTCAAAAGAAGGTAGTCGGAAAATAGGCACACCCATACATTTATGATTAGGATGAGGGGGTATCCGCCCCCTCATTCCATGAGGCGGCGGTCGCTATGTTCCGGGCTCCACATTCGTTCGGTCCCCACCTCCATAAATAGAGCTGGGGACAGGCGCCACGGGCGCCTCCCTGCACAGCGCTTACCCACTTTTTAAATGTCGTTTATCGGCGGTTTTTGTATCTCTTCGCTGTTTGTTGTTATACCGTTTAGTAGAGACGTTGCACTTTGAGAAGTGCACTGTGATTCGAAATCCCGCTGAAAACTGTGGGCTACGTCTCCTTTGTACTATAAATACTATCTTTAGGTAGTTTGGAAAAAAAAGTAAAATGAAAAGCGAAGTATGAGTGTATTCAACAAAATCAAATGGATTTCAGGCGTATTGCTGGTTTTCTTTATCGTACTTGCGACGAATATTATAGACAAAAACAACTTCAAGCAAATACGAAGCTCCATCGTAACCATATACGAGGATAGAATTGTGGCGAGTGATTTGATATTTGAAATGTCCTTATTGGTCAAGCAAAAAGAAATGGCCCTCGCTAGCCGTGACGCAGCCTTTTTTAAGGGGAAAAATGACAGCATCAATCGGGAAATACAGCCTTTAATAGAAAAGTATGAGGGAACAAAACTGACCAATGAGGAGGAGAAAATATTTAATGAACTCAAAATAAACCTCGAAAAATTATCATTAGAGGAAAAACAGGAAGGCGAACTTGCTTCTGAAGGAAACGAAGAGTTACTTTCTACCTTAAATCAGGTGGTCCAAAATTTGAACGACCTATCAAAAGTGCAACTCAAGGAGGGGCGAAGGGAAATGAAAAGAAGCAACCGGGCTATGGAAACCATCGATCTATTCACACAAATAGAAATCATATTTTTAGTTCTGATCGCGGTGCTTATTCAAATCTTGATCTTATATAATCCAAAGCCAGATTAGGACTCCCTATTCTGTTTCCTGCTCCATAGGAAAAAATACATGTCTACCAATCATGGCCTATAAATAGGCCGTCTCCATTTTCGATTCGATTTAGATCGATGGACGTTTCCTGCCTCCAGGACATAGAACCTTACCCATGTAAAGCCCTTACATTCATGGCCACAATCCCGCATCTTTTTTGACTTCTGATCCTTTTTGTCGCGTAGCCGACATTTTATATTTTTTTCACAACGGACCTATTGATCAAAAAGAAATAATTATGTATTTTAGTTTATATTTTATTACATATTAAATTTTGTTATGAGAGCCTTAGCCGCAATTCTATTAATTTTCTTATTTACTTTGCCTTCCTGTGTGGAACGCGAACCCTTCTCTTTCGACGACCTCTATCCCGAATTTGAGGAAGAACCTTTACACGGAGCCTTAAGCCAGTATCGAACGGACCAGATTGACATTGGAGTGTCCGAACGCATTTTAGACGTGGGTAGCTATAAAGGGGATAAAAATTTGCGGATTATACAGGGGACTGAAAGCATGATAGCTGCAGACCCCGACGATTACTCGGTTTTATGGAAACGGAGCCGTGAAGGACTCGGAACCCACCACGCATTTATATATGACTATAAAGATGACCTCTTAGTTGGATTCGGTAATCAACTTACACGCATAAGTAGCTCCACCGGAGAATTGCTCGAAGAGTTGAACTTGTGGGAGGAAGGGGAAGACAGTGGAGATATCCTTGCCATGAGTGCCGTAAATGATAAGATCTATACGTTAAATATAGACTTCCCCAATGATTCCATGTATCGTTTTCAGCTATTCGAACACCGCCCGGATGAAACGAAAATCGAGGTCCTCTTTTCAATGGCGCAAGAAAAAGATTCCAAATTTTACAGCAATTTTTTCAATCCTTCCTCAATGCCTCAGGAAATCGGCTACGACCCTTCAAAAAATCAGCTCCTGTTTCCCCTTTTTATACACGACCACCCAGCATACGAATTCGGCCCACATGCCTTTTTTATAAACTTAAAAACAGGGGAAGTAAAGAGCGAAGTGATTCCAGTGCGGTTTCCGGAAGCCATTCAGCAGGATAGACGCATCAAATATGAAAATGGACGGCTCTCTTTCTGGACCACGCATTTGAATGTGTATTCCGTAGAAGAGAAACGTATGATTTGGGAAAACATCGGCGGATCGAAGCAGTATCTGAACAATCACGTGCTGCAAATTATCGACGAAAAAGCAAATCTGTATCATATTCCCTCAGGCGAGTTGTTATTTACGACACCCTTTCCTGACCTTTGGGCCAGACAAAGCTCCGGCGTCAATCCAATGGAAACACTCCTTTATTTTCCGCGGACCGATCGCCTGTCTATTTACGACCTGAATTCTGGCCAACTTATGGTCGATTTTTTGTCTGGAAGCATGGGGTCCAGACGCTTCTTTTTTGACGCACAAAACCGCTTCGTCATGGCAGATGATAAAGGAAATCTTTTTCTACACACCTTAGATTTTTAAAAGCTATGCACCCTTTATTTCATTTATTAAAATTAATTACCATGAAACATCTAAGTTGCACTTATCACAAAAGTTTTTGTTTTTTCATCCCTCCCTGGCCATTTTCTACCCAGCGATTTTTTGGGGTTTTCATAGCCTTGTGGTTTATCTCTGCCTGCAATACAGAAGAAGGCACACTGCCTACGGAAGAAGAGCCCGATTATCCAGAATTTTCCTTTTCAAAAGTCGGAGAGCTTGACATAAATATAGAAGCACTTTGGACAGAAATAGACTTCGCCCCATACTTCTACGAGGGAGATCAACCCCTAATGTTCGTTCGCATAAAACAGCAAATCGTAGCTATCGATCTGGATCAACAGGAAGTTCGTTGGACACTTCCGGAAAGCGATTTTGGAATTCAACGAAGACAAGCAGTGGACATCTCCATCTTTGATAGAGAAGACAAGATTATGGTGTCAACGGGTAAGATGTGGAAGATTGTAGATGCCGCAAGTGGCTCCGTTGAACAGACTTTTACCATGACAGATTTTGACATCAATCAGGGTCGTCTGGTGGGATACAGTTATGTCAACGGATTCGGATATATATATACCTTCGATAGGGATGCAGATGAAGCCTATGTGTATCAGTTGAACTTCCCTACACCTGAAGCTACGCTTCTCACTACCATGTCAAACCCTTATATTGACCCTTTTCCAAGCTATCCCCCTCTCTTCCCTTACGACCCCTCAGAAAATAAACTTTTTCTGCCTTTCCCCTATTTGGAATCCGGAGAACAGGCCGGTGCCTATTTCCCTTATTTAAATACGAATACTTTCGAAATTGACAGCCATTATATAAATGGAGAGAACTTCATCAGAGGGCAGATGCATAATGAATATGCTCTCATTTATCACGAGGGCATCCTGAGCTATGGGTTCTATAATGATCAATTAGTGGCCTATTCTATGGAGACGGGCGAGCGCACAATTGATATTCAGGCCTTAGACCGCCTTCGGAATGTGGACAGCGATTTCGTTTTAATTTGGAAAGACAACTACGTGAATGCCTTTGAACTAAAAACCGGAGAACGCGTCCTATCTTCCAGACAATTCCCCTCCGATGTAACCACTCCTCCGCTGATACACCCTTCCGAGGATATCGTCATCATCCCCTATCGCGATCGAATTCTTATGGTGGAACTATATACTGAGAAATTACTGGTCGAACATCCTATCGCAGAAATAGACACCCCCTACGAAGCGGTATTTTTCGACTCGCGCGGGCGACTGTGCATACTGGGCCGCGATCAGCGACTGGAAATCTTTGATTTACCTATTTAAAACTATTATTAATTTAAAAACTATGATATCATGAACTTGAATGAATGTATTAAAAAAGACACACACAGGCACTCCCTCTTCAAGGGAATCGGAATGACTCTTCTTCTTTTTCTACTGCCATTTGACGGCCTTATTGAAAAAGTGGCCGCCCAAACCCACTTTAGTTGGGAAGTGGGAACTCATATGGGGTTTACAACCAATGACCGTGAAGACATCCCTCATACTGTAGAATTCCCAGCTGTAGGTGAAATAGAGAAACAATCTGATCTCTGGGGCCCGGGACTACATGTAGCGATTCGGCGAAATTTTATGGATAGCAGCCTTACCGGGTTGATCATGCTGGGCTACGACAGAAACCGAGTGAGGCACAGTAGAACAGAATCAATAGAGTCGTTGGGCATCAGCTGGCAACAACACGATGTTACTGTGCAGGCTCACTACCTGACGCTGGGCTTGGGTTTGGAAGGCAAGGTGTATCAATGGCAGTCCAATGCGCTGTCTCTGCGACTGGAAACAGCCTATCTATTTAACTTCATCAACACCCTCGAGTGGGAAAAGGAATATGAGAAAAGCCTTGTTGATGGACGCCAGACAGATCGGTTTTATGGTAGGACAAACCGCTTTGACAGAGATACAGAGGATTTTGAACCCAATCCGTTTTTGAAAATGAGTCTTCAGGCAGCGTACGAGAAAGACTTCGGTCAAAATGGCCTGCGCGTATTCGTAGGCTTAACTATTTTGTATCAGCAAGTAGATTCACCAACCTATACCTTTGACTATTACGTCAACAGACTGGATTTTGGGGCTGCCTTCTTGTTTTGAGTGCTGGAAGCGGATAAAAATGACAAGCGAGAAATCAAACTACCCCTGCCAGTTGGCTTTCCACAGCCACTTGATTCTTCCTCCGGGAAAATGGAGTGGGTAGACCCCGACGGATTAGATTCACCTTTCACCTCCCATTTGCCGGGTTCATTGCTGCGCTGCGCGTCGATGCGCAGCGCAGTTTTTGTTTAGAATAGCACCTGTTTGTTTCGGCTATTTTTACGGACACAGCCACTTTATCCACAACATCCAGAACCGCCCGTTTCTTGTTGTATAGCCTCATCGACCTCTTTTGTAGATGAAGCGTCCGCAGGTTTTTCCGCATAAACAGTAATGCTGTAAATACCGGTACCTGCCGATTCGTAGCTAGTCATCTCTTCTGGAGATAGATGGGCGGTGAGCACGTCCTCAGGCAATTGAATAGGTTTTTCTTTTTGGATACTCAGGTTTTGAAAACCCTGTTTCTCAATCAAGCCAAGATATTCGCTCTGCTGGATGGCACCGGCTACGCAGCCGGCGTACATTTCGGCATCTTCCTGCAATGATTTGGGTAGCTCGCCGCGCAAGACGATATCGGAAATACTAAAGTGTCCACCGGGTTTCAACACGCGGTAGATTTCGGAGATTACGCGATTCTTGTTAGGAACGAGGTTGAGCACGCAATTGCTCACCATCACATCGGCAACATTAGAGTTGACGGGCATATCTTCGATGTCCCCTTCGCGAAATTCCACATTATTGAATCCGTGGCGCTCGGCGTGACTCCGGGCTTTTTGAATCATGGACGGGGTAAAGTCAATGCCGATGACTTTGCCCTCCGCCCCGGTTTCATGACGGGCAACAAAGCAGTCGTTCCCGGCGCCGGAACCGAGGTCGATCACCGTATCGCCGGGCTTTATTTTGGCAAAGGCTGTCGGTAAACCGCAGCCCAGGCCAAGATCCGCGTCGGCCAGATAGCCTTCGGTACTTGAGTAGTCGTCCATCATGATGTTATACACTTTATTGCGGGAATCACTCGGGCCGCAGCAACTGCCGCAACCCGCTGCGTCGTCTTGAACTAATTGTCCGTATTTGTCTTTGACGATGTCCTTGAGTTTGTTTTCGTTTTTCATCTGTGTTTTGTTTTTGAAAGGAGCCTTAACCGTTTTTGCAGGCTTCCTCGAGTTGATTAAATACCGAATCGATGCGCTCGCGTCCCTGTGCCCAGCCTTTGGGGTCTATGCAATAGCACACCCGGGGGCCTTCAATATTACCCTGAATAAAACCCGCTTCTTTCAACACTTTGAGATGTTGAGAAACCGTGGCCTGAGCCAGGCCAATTTCATCTACGATATCTCCGCAGACGCAAGACGCTTGTTGAACTAAATAGCGCAAAATGGCCACGCGCGCCGGATGCGCCAGGGCTTTCGCCGTAGCTGCAACGGCATTGTCGTCGGGGGAAAAGACTTGTGTTTTGGTGGTGCCCATGATTCTGTTATTACTTTATCGCAATATTACGATAAATAAAACGGGAATGCAAATGTTTTATTTTATTAGGGAGGATACGGGCTGGGAATTCAAGCTGGTTTTAGGGTTGACTTTCATCAAAATATTTCACTCGAATTCATATTAGGAGTTACTCATGACGTAAATAGAACACCGAGCCTGTAGTGCTTTAGCGTTATTGCAATGATTGTTGTCGATTTACAGCGAAAAGCAAACGGCAAAAATCCAAAAACGAAAAAAAAGCGCATCAGCGCTCATATCTTTGAAATCAGAAGAAAAGTTGATTCATATTTATGAGATAAGAAGATAAAGCCGATTATTGTCGTACAGCATGATCGGTGTCAGCCAGGCAACTCGAATCAGCGCTATGATACGTTTAACGATATCGATCCCACAGGGAGGATCCTGGCTGATATTCTTCTTGAGTTCGAACAGTACCATAGGAAGTAATACGTTTACTATCCTGCATTCATGAGCGAGAGCGTAGGAAGAGTCCAATCAACTGTGTATTTTTTCATCTTTCAAACAAATCAGTATGAGTAAAAAACTAAGTCGATTAGGATGTGGTGTAGACGTGAGTAAAGAAGATATATACGCTTGCTTTGGCGGTGTCAGGCCAGATGGTTCCCATGTTGTTAAAGGGTCGCGTAAGTTTGGCAATAACTCTTCAGGCATCAAGCAGTTTATCGGATGGTTGAAAAAGAAGTTGGCAAAGTATAATGCAGGATCAGATGTGCCTTTTCAAATGATCATGGAGCCTACGGGGGTTTATCACGAAGCCTTGTTAGCATTCGCCTATGAGGAGGGTTTACCCGTTTGTTTAGTATTAGCCCAGCGCGTAAAATATTACTTGCTTTCCCTGAATCAAATTAGTAAAACAGACAAAGTGGATGCTAAGGGGATATGCAAAATGGCGTGTCAAACCAAGCAAAGACAATGGCAGCCTTGTAGTCCAAACATTATGAAACTGCGATCAGCTTTACGTCATCGTAAGTCCTTGTTAAACAGTCAAACTCGATATAAAAATAAGCTACATGCACGCAAGCACAGCAGCTGGTCGGGTTCCTATGAAGAAGAGTCTCTGCAAAGGCTGATTGCCATACTTGATGAGGAGTTAGCAGCGATTGAGAAAATAATCACGAAGCTCTATAAGCAAGATGAAGTCTTAAAGGATCGATTACAGAAAATCTTAGATTCAGTGCATGGGGTGGGCCTCATTACCGCCTTAACCGTGGTTGCTGAAACAAATGGTTTTACTGAGATCCGGTCTCGCAAGCAATTAGCTCGCTTTGCCGGCTATGACATTATCCAAAACCAATCGGGGCAACGAGAAGGTCGCACCAAGATATCTAAGCGTGGCAATTCAAGTATTCGGGCCGTCATGCACATGGCTTCACTAACGGCCATACAAAAAGAAGGCCCTCTGCAGGCTATGTTTTTGCGAATACATAGAAGAAACCCGAAAATAAAAATGAAAGCTTATGTGGCCGTGCAGCGCAAGTTGTTATTGCTGATTTACACGCTGTATCAAAAGGATGCTGCTTATGATCCCGATTACCACAAAGAGTTACAAAAAGAATTAGGAAAAGCAAAAAAAGGTAGCCCGCATTTTAAGAGCGGGCTACACGGGATAGATGCCGAAAAGTCGGCTCTTCCTATATAAATACAAAGTTCGAAAAAATATGGGAAAAAATTAGGAAATAAACACAGTACCTGTGAGTGAGGCCGAGCGAAAGCGAGGGCGTCGCGCCTTTGGCGGGACCGAGTCACGAACATAGCGACCCCGATTCCAGCCGCTTCGCCGCGGCGGAACCGGGGTGATGCCCTAATTCAAAAAAAGAGGGGATAAGCTACGCGCGCTTAATCGAAGCCTGTACATCCATATCCTCGGCTAAGGTCAGATCGGTCCCGCTGAGCGTGCCTGAGAGCTGAATGTCATCGGCCAAAATTTCGCGGGCAATCATGTCGCCGTGGGCCTCCACCGCGCGAACGACTTTCGGGTGGTCCGAAACCTGCACGCGAATGCGGTCTGTCACCTCCAGGTCGGCTTCCTTTCGCAAGGCTTGCAGCGCATGAATCAACTCTCGCGCCATACCTTCGTCCGCCAATTCCTCAGTGATAGTAATGTCAAGCGCCACGGTAAGAGTGCCACTGCTCGCCACCTGCCAGCCGGGAATGTCCTCGCTGATAATTTCTATATCATCGGGTCCTAAAGTGTAGTTTCGATCCTCCACCTGAAGGGTCATCTCTCCTTTTTCCTCGAAAGAGCGGATATCGGCATCGCTGAGGGCCTGGATGTGCTGATTAGCGGCTTTCATATCGGCACCTAAGCGCTTACCGAGGGTGCGAAAATTGGGTTTGGCGCGCTTTCGAATCACACCGGAAGCGTCCTCTACATAATCGATTTCTTTGACATTGACTTCCTGCAAAACAATGTCCTCTATGGCTTGCACCTGTGATTTGAATTCCGATGAAGAGACCGGCAAGAGTATTTTCTGCAGGGGCTGACGTACCCGGATGCCTTCTTTCTTGCGCAGAGAAAGAACGAGCGATGAAATCCGCTGAGCGTAATCCATACGTTGATTCAGGCCTTCGTCGATGGCTTCGGCTTCCACTGTTGGGAAGTGGGTCAGATGCACGGAGTCCTGTTTTTCAAGCCCCGTACATCCATCGAGCTGTTGATAGAGCCAGTCGCCGTAGAAGGGGGCGATGGGTGACATCAGTTTAGCCACATTGAGCAGGCATTCGTACAGGGTTTGGTAAGCGGCAATTTTGTCCTGGCCGTATTCCCCCTTCCAGAATCGGCGGCGACAGAGTCGGACGTACCAGTTGCTGAGTTGATCGATAACAAAAGACTGAATCTTCCGTCCTGCCATCGTGGGTTCGTAATTTTCGAGATCCTCCTTCACGTCCCGGATGAGAACATGAAGCTGTGACAATACCCAGCGATCAATTTCCGGTCTGTTGCCCACAGGTACGCGATCTTCAGAATAAGTGAAGTCATCAATATTGGCGTAAAGCGCAAAAAAGCCGTAAGTGTTGTGCAGGGTACCAAAGAATTTACGCTGCACCTCAGCCAGTCCTTCGAGATCAAATTTGAGATTGTCCCAGGGCTGCGCGTTGGTAATCATATACCAGCGCGTGGCATCTGCGCCGTACTTCTCAAGGGTCGAAAAGGGTTCGACGGCATTCCCCAGACGTTTGGACATTTTGCGCCCATTCTTGTCCTGCACCAGCCCATTGGAAACCACATTTTTGTAAGCGACGCTGTCGAAGGCCATCGTGGCAATCGCATGCAGTGTGTAGAACCAACCCCGCGTTTGATCCACACCCTCAGCAATAAAATCAGCGGGGAAGTTGGCCTTGAAAAGCTCTTCGTTTTCAAACGGATAATGCCACTGGGCATAAGGCATAGATCCGGAATCGAACCACACATCGATCAGGTCGAGTTCACGGTACATGGGAAGGCCTTCTTCATTGACGAGCACAACCTCATCAATATAAGGTCGGTGTAAGTCCTCAGGGACGGTCTGATCCATACCGAGAACCTCATTGGCTCGGGCAATGGCATCACTGAGCTCGGCTATGGAGCCGATACAGCGCTCGTCGCTTCCATCGCGGGTGCGCCAGATAGGAAGAGGGATGCCCCAGAATCGGGAGCGGGAGAGATTCCAGTCCTGCAGGTTTTCCAGCCACTGACCAAAGCGCTTTTCTCCGGTGTGACTGGGCTTCCAGTTGATGGTTTTATTGAGCTCAACCATGCGGTCTTTGGCCTTGGTGGCCCGGATAAACCAGCTGTCCAGTGGAAAGTACAAAATAGGTTTGTCTGTCCGCCAGCAATGGGGGTAATTGTGCTCGTATTTTTGAACCTGAAAGGCTTTATTTTCCTGCTTGAGCTGAACGGCCAGGTCGATATCGACCGGCACATAATCCGGGTCATCGGTAAAGTCCTTGACATAGCGGCCCGAGTATGGGCCCATATCTTCTGTAAAGCGGCCTTGCTCATCGACCAGCGTCAGATGTGCCAGTCCATATTCCCGTCCAATTTGTTGGTCATCCGCACCAAAGGAGGGCGCGATGTGGACAATACCCGTTCCGTCTTCAGTAGAGACGTGGTGACCGGCCACAATCAGATAGGCGTCGCCGCCTTCCGGGCTGGCATAATCGAAAACGGGCTCATAACGCAAGCCCACTAGTTCACTCCCTTTCAGTCGATGTACTATCCGGTAAGGAATCTCTTTATCACCCTCAGTGTATGATTCTAAATCGCCTTCTTCTCCGGAAAAGTAGGCCGAAAGCAGATCGGCGGCCAGAAGAACGGCCACGCGCTCATTTGTATAGGGATTGAAGGTGTCTACGAGAACGTACTCGATCTTTTTACCCACTGCCAGGGCCGTATTGGAAGGCAGAGTCCAGGGCGTAGTGGTCCATGCCAGCGCATAGACCGGGCGTCCATCAACCTTTTCCGATAAGGCCTGCGTTTGGGGGCTGTCGGTCAATTTAAACTGCGCGGTAACCGAAGTATCTTTTACCGAGCGGTAGCAGCCGGGCTGATTGAGCTCATGCGAGCTGAGTCCGGTTCCGGCGGCCGGTGAATAGGGCTGAATGGTATATCCCTTGTAGAGATAGTCTTTCTGATACAAGCGCTGGATCATATTCCAAACGGACTCAATGTACTCGTTTTCGAAGGTGACGTAGGGGTCATCCAGGTCGACCCAATACCCCATTTTTCGGGTAATGTCATCCCAGAGGTCTTTGTACCGCATGACCGTTTCCCGGCACTTTTGGTTGTATTCGTCTACGGTGATTTTTTTACCGATATCTTCTTTAGTGATACCGAGTTCTTTTTCCACGCTGAGCTCAATAGGCAGACCGTGCGTATCCCAACCGCCTTTTCGAGCCACGCGAAACCCCTGCATGGTTTGAAAGCGGCAAAAAAGATCCTTTACCGCACGGGCCATGACGTGATGTATGCCCGGTTTCCCGTTTGCCGAGGGTGGCCCTTCGTAGAAAACAAAGGGCTTGTCGGCCGGTCGCTCTTCGATGGAGCGTTGGAATATCTTGTGCTCTTCCCAGTATTTGACCAGCGATTTATCAATCTCCGGCAAATTGAGTTGCTTAATTTCTTTATACATAGGTCGCGAGATTAATCTGTTGAGGGTACAAAGGTACAATTTCCGAGAAAGAGAAGGAACTGAAATCGAGCTGCGGGGAAATTGGATGTTGCCAGGGCCGGAGCTACTGTATTCTTTGTCTGGTTTACTCTTGAAATTTTATAAGCCATGCCACGAATTTTGACTGCACCTTGGCGACCGAAGCTCATTTTGTAGGAAATTGCGAAAAGCGAATGGCGAATAGCGAACGGCGAACGGCGAATAGCGAATTGCGTCCCCTTCAACCTGCTCCCTTCAACCTGCTACACCTTCTTTCTATATTGATTTCGGTTTTTGGGTTAACAGGTCGATCAAGGCCTGATTAATGTAATAATTGACCCTTCCTTGTTTCACTTTTTCCAGCAAACCGGCTGCTGCCAGATCGTCCAAATATTTTGAGGCCGTCTGCCGGGTTACGTCGAGTTCTTTTTCTAAATATTTTATTTTGCTGTAGGGGTGCTTAAATAAATGGTTAATTAAGTCTTGACTATAAAAAGGAAACGTGCTGCGGATCTGATGTTTATAGTCCATCATCAACTCCCGAATGCCCTTGATAACAGAAATAGTTTGTTGCGAGGTTTCTGCCACGCCCTCTAGCATATACAACAGCCAGCTTTGCCAGTCATTGTGCGTACGAACTCGCTGGAGTAATCGGTAATACTCGGCTTTATTTTGAACGATAAATCGACTCAGGTAAAGCACAGGCAAATCCAATAGCCCCTTTTGTACCAGATACAGCATATTAATAATCCGTCCGGTACGACCATTGCCGTCAAAAAAGGGGTGAATGCTTTCAAACTGGACATGAATCACCGCCATTTTTATGAGCGGATGCACAGAAGAAAGGGAGTCATCATTAATGTATTGTTCTAAATTTATTAATGCCGCCTCAATGGTTTCTTTATCCTGAGGAGGAATAAAAACAACCTCTTTCGTAGCAGCATTTTTAAGTTTTGTGCCTGGAACACTTCGGATTCCAGCATCGTTATGCTCTAGCACCTTTTGGATGGATATGATATGGCGGGTGGTAAGGAGTCCATCTTCCAATACCTGTTCATATCCTTTTATTAGAGCTTGGAAGTATCGCCGCACCTCTTTGGTCGCCTGGTCAATTTTTTTTTCTGATTGCAGCCCGGCCTTATATAAAGCATCTGAGGTTGTGACAATGTTTTCTATTTCGGAAGAGTCTTGAGCCTCCTGAATGGGAAGTGTACTCAATAAAATCAACCGGTTTGGGATTAATAGGGACACTCCTTTTAATTCGGCAAGATACCTCTGTGCATCTAAAGCCTTTTTAAGTACTTCAGGCGTTTCCAAATCCAATGCCGGTGGAAGTGGCTGCCATTTCCACTCTTCAGTTATATTACTCATGTTAACTTGCTCTTTATCCTTTTACACATTGCCAAAATACGTTAAAAGTATCCGATTTCTTTAACACGTTTTCAAAATAGATTAAAATTTCCGCGTATTTTTAACATACTGGGCCTAAAAGTAGGTTTAGAGCTATTTTTTGCGAGCGAAATCTGCAGGATCACCACAGCGAAAAGCGATTCCTTCAATCTGCGCAATCCCCGTTCTATATTCACTAAAGCTACAGAACACGAATTACATTGATTTTTAGGGGTTCAAACCGATTCCTTAGACCCGAGAGCGTAGAGGGTGTCGTAAAAAATCGGTGAAAATCGATACCAGATATTTGGTTTTGGTCGTAATCTTGTGAAATTTTTTGAACATGGAAGTACGAGCGCGATCGACTGAAGACATCTATAGCCAACTGATACAGGATTTTTATGAGAAAGGATATGGGATAGCCGACCCCTTTCTGCCCGCCGATAGCTGTGCGGGAATCTTGACAGAATTGCAGGCAGAGCAAGCTGATGGTGCATTTCATAAGGCCGGCGTGGGCAAGGATGCGTCTCATCAGGTCATTCATACCTTGCGTGGAGACTATATAAAGTGGCTGGAGCCGAATGAACAGCAGCCCCACACCCTGAGCTATTTGCGTCAGCTTGATCACCTGCGCCTGGCGCTGAATCGACGTTGCTTTTTGGGTTTGCAAGACTACGAGGTACACATGACCCAGTATCCGCCACATACCTGCTACCACCGGCATGTGGATGCCTTTCATTGTGACGATAACCGCCGGGTATCTATCGTCCTATACCTGAATTTTGACTGGCGAGCGGAACACGATGGCCGTTTACTCCTCTATCCGGAGAACAATGGAGGGGCCGCAGTAGAAATTCTGCCCAAAGTAGGCCGGCTAGCGCTATTCGAAAGCATCCTGGAACACGAAGTTTTGCCCGCTACGCAGCGGCGATATAGCATCACGGGCTGGATGTTGCGCGACAAACGCCTGTTTTAATGAACCGGAGAAAGAGTCTGGTACTTTGATGGCCTTGGGGGAATAGTGGCACCCAGAAGGTATGGCCATTGAGGGATTCTCCCCTATCTTTGTTTACGAATCCAAAAGGCCACCATGATACCTCAAGACATCCGGGACGCTCTCAGTGAAGAATGGAATATTTACATCACAGCGGTACATCCCGTCTCCGGGGGTTGCATCAATCAGGCCTATGAAATTCAGACCGCTGAGGGATCGTATTTCCTCAAGGTCAATGGACAGGAGCCGGCCGACTTTTTTCGTAAGGAAGCCGCCGGTCTGAACGAATTGCGGTCGGCGGGTACGGAACTCCTGATACCTGAAGTAATGGCCCTGCGCGATCCGGCACCTAATGCACCGGGCTTCTTGCTTATGGAGTTTATTCCAGCACAAACGCAGGGCGATGCGGCTGCCTTTGGCGCTCAGTTGGCGCTTTTGCATAGGCATACACGGGCTCAATTCGGCTTTATTCACGATAATTACATCGGCAGCCTGCCCCAAGCCAATGCCGATAGCCCAGACTGGATCGATTTCTTTTGCAGTCAGCGCATCGAGCCTTTATTGAAAAAGGCCATAGACACCGGAAAAGTGGAGCCCCGCTTACTCAGCCATTGGGGTCGCCTGGCCAGCCGCCTGGATCAACTGATCCCTAAATGTGAGCCGTCCTTATTGCACGGCGATTTGTGGAGCGGAAACTACATGTACGATACTCAGGGACGAGCCGTTTTGATTGATCCGGCGGTGTATTATGGCCATCCCGAGATGGACCTGGCGTTTTCTCGCATGTTTGGTGGATTTTCCGCCGCATTTTACGAAGGCTATGAGTCCGTCTCTCCGCTCGAGTCCGGCTTTGCAGAGCGCGTGGATATTCACAATCTGTATCCCCTGCTGGTGCATGTGAATTTATTTGGCGGGCATTATGCGAATCAGTTGCGGCGGGTTTTGGAGGGGAAGGGGTAGGTGAAAAAGATAACGTCTTGATTTGCGTTCTTAGCACATTAGGATGAAGTGTTCAAAACTATACAAGATAGTAACAAGGGATGGCTGGTATGCTGTATCTCAGAGAGGATCTCACGTGAAGTTGCGGTACGAAAAGAAAAAAGTAACGATTATATTTCCCAACCATGGGAGTCGCGAAGTGGGTAAAGGCTCGGAAAAGAAAATTCTCAAAGACGCGGGCATTAACTTATAAAATCATGGGCAAAAAGAAACTGATAATGATTGTCGAAAAAACCGATACGGGTTTTTCAGCATATGCTTTAGATTATCCAATCTTTACGACGGGTCAATCCGCCCCTGAAATCATAAATAGTGCGTATGAAGCCATTGCATTTTATTTTGAAGGAGAGGATGAAAAGGTGGGGCCGAATGATATTAGATTTGAAATTGACTATAAGCAGTTTTTTAAATACTATAAGGTCATAAACGCAAAATTCTTAGCTGAAAAAATTGGGATGAATGCTACCTTACTATCTCAATACGTTTTAGG
>Ga0209924_1000322_pt1 | contig 21710 bp, 21 predicted proteins | sample SalPonR1_C_D1_MG_FD_185700 | JGI IMG/M metagenome (GOLD analysis project Ga0209924, IMG submission 185700) | Salt pond soil microbial communities from South San Francisco under conditions of wetland restoration - Salt Pond MetaG R1_C_D1_MG... ...
GCCAGTTATAGAACATCTCGATCGGGCCCGCGAACAGGTCAGGACCGACATAGCCGCAAATCGTCGCCAGTTCATGAAAAATCGGACGCAGAGTATCTACGCTGCCGGTTCGGCCGCCTTCGATGTACGTCTGCATGACGGCGTCAATCTGCCGCTCTTCGGTGCCGGGTTCGGATGGGTTCACGGAATCGCTCCTTTTGGATGGTTCATGCCGGTGCGACTTTTGCTCGCCGCATCGCGGGAACGGTTTTATAGGTCAGGGCGCGCCATAGCCATTCGGCAGGCCCATAGGCGAAGAATTTCATCCAGACAAGGCTGAACACGATCTGCGCGGTGAAGAAAGCCACCACCAGGGGCAGGAACGTCGAGAGCCCCGCCTTGCCCGCCAGGCCGAGACCCGGCCCAACCGACGTCAGGATCAAAATGATGGCCACGCTCTGCGTCAGGTAATTGGTCAGCGCCATCTGGCCGACCGGCGCAAACGGTCGAACCAGCCAGCTTATCGACCGGCCGTGGAACAGGAGAACGATCGCGCAGATATAGCCGCCGGCGATCAGTGGTGTTGCCACGACGTGCAGCACTGTTCGCATCAGCTCCATTTGCCCGAACAGCATGGTCTCGGGCAAGTCGGCGGTCAAAAGGTGAGCGCTTTCCAGCAGCAGCCCGGCGATCAGCAGCGGCCACAGCCAGCGGCGAAACAGGGGCAGGTTGTCGGAAGCGTTCTGAATCCAGCCGCGGCGCGCGACCCAGGCGCCCATGAAGAACCGGCCGAGGGCGTAGGCGATCCAGCCGAGCAACCCCCCGCCCATGAACCAGATCAGATAGTCCTTGTTCATTAGCGCGATGAAGGTGAAGAAGTCTCCTGTCTGGGCGGCCGCCTGTCGGGCCAGCAGCCGCGTTTCGGCGACTTCGGGATTGTCGAAAAGACCGGTGATTCCGCCGATCTCGAACGCCCAGCTCACGAGCGGTCTGGAAAACAGCAGCAGCGGGATGCCGATCAACAGCAGACTGCGGTCCGGAAGATTCCGGGAAAAGAACAGGATGAAAGCGGCAATGCCGTAGATGTGCAGGATATCCCAGTTGAACAGGAACAGCAGGTGTATCCATCCGAGGATCATCAAGATGGCGGCCCGTCGGAGATAGATCGCCTTGAAAGGCGCGCCGCGCGCCTCGAGGCGCTCCATCTGTATCCAGAATCCCAGCCCGAACAGAAAGGCGAACAGCGTATTGGCCTTGTCGTAAACCAGCAGCTTCAGCCAGAACTCGAGCCGTTCATTGAGCGCTGCCGACGAAAGCGCCGCCAGTTGCTCGGCGGTAATAACCACATCCTTTCCGCCGAACTCGTAGAGGTTGACGAGCATGACGCCGAACAGGGCGAAGCCGCGCAGAACGTCCATGACGACATAACGGTCTAGTTTCGCCGTCGGCACGAGAGCGGGGGCGTCCAGCGTCAGGCTCATCGGTTGAAGCTCACGCGACGATAAAGGTCGTGCAAGCCGTCAAAGCAATTCACTGACCGCGCCCCGGATCGGCGACACGGGCTCGTGGACTTTGCGGGTTCGAAAATCGTCGAGCGAAGCACCGTCATGCACCGCGGAAATCCAGTCCTGCGGATCGAACTCGACGCCGACCGGATTCGTCTCGAATGCCGACCCGCGAATATAGGCGTTGCAATCATCTGCAGAGTCGAAAGCGTCGACCTGGAACTCCATCTGGTTGCCGTCGGGGTCGGCGTAGTACATCGAGATCGTCAACCCGTGGTGCACGCACCAATACGGCTTGATGCCGTTGGCCTTGCATGAAATATAGTTGTCGAAAAGATCCTTCAGCGACGGGTAGGTCCATGCCAGGTGATCGACGCCGGTCCAGCCCTTCGTTTCCGGCTCCGACCCTTCCGGATCGATCACGGAAAGGTCGAGAAATGCGAAACGATGGTGCTCGTCGTCGAACGTCAGGAAGGCCATGGCGGGGTTTTGATGTTGAATACTGGCGCCGAATACCTTGCTGTACCAGTCGAGCATTTCAGCAATGCGGCGGGTGCGGTAGACCACGTGGGCCAGGGCTTGCGGTGCAACGGGCATAAGCATCTCTCTAGATATGGAAAGTGAAGTTGAAAATCGTGTAACCGGGGTTATTGGTGCGGGGTCGCGGATTCACTCATAGAAAAATCGCTCCTCGATGATTCGGCCGTCGCGGACCGCGAACACCGCGATTTCGCTATGCGGTCTGCGTTGACCGGCATGGGCAATCAGCATGTCGGCGAACAGCGCGAACTGACTACCGGTCACGAACGGGCCGTCGAGATTCAGGTCCTCGATGCCGTGGGTCGAGCACCAGCGCAGGTTCTTTCGACGCACCGCGTCGATGCCGCGGCATTCCGCATCGGCGCCGTCACGCAGTCCGTTCGGTTCGATGCTGATCACATCCTCGGCCCAGTATTTCTCGCCGGCGGCCCGGAACTCGCCAGCCAGCCACAGCGCCGTGAAGTCGACCGCGACTTCGGCCGTCGTGGGTTGGGCCTCGTTCACGGCTTCGGCCGCGCGTCGAGGCCGAAGTCTTCCTCGACTCGTGCAAACCAGGCCTCGTCGCCCAGCCCGCCCCAGTCCACCCACGCTTCGTCGCTCATGGCCAGACGCCAGGCAATGAAGGGCTCCGCGTCCGGGCCTACCGGATGCCTGAACTGCGTTGTTCCGCCGTCGGCGATCTCGACAATCTTTTCGGCCACCAGCGATGGCGACGTCGGGTTCTCCAGCGAACTCCTGAACAGCGCTGCCATGCGGTTTCGATTCGGATACTTCGAACCGTCAGAGTCCGTACTTATCCTTTCTGCCATCGAGGTATCGATGATTCCAGGCTCGACAATTGCAACCCGAATATTGAACAGCTGGACTTCCTGTGCCAGGCATTCCGACAATGCTTCCAGGGCGAACTTCGAGGCGGCATATGCGCCCATCGGCGAGCCGGCCAGTCGTCCGGATATGGAAGTGACATTGACGATACAACCGCTTCGCCTTTCCCGCATCGACGGCAGGACAGCCTTGATGCAACGTACTGCGCCGAGATAGTTGGTTTCCATCGAGGCGCTGAAATCGTTCATCGACAGGTCTTCGGTCGCACCCACGCGTTCAATTCCGGCGTTGTTGATCAGTACGTCGATCGGCCCAATTTCGCGCACGAAAGATTCGATCGCACGACGCACTGACGTATCGTCGTCGACATCCATGGTGCCGATCGATATGCTCAGGCTCTCGTGCGCAGCGAAATCCGCCAGCTCGGGCGCCCGATCAGGCTTGCGCATCCCGGCCGCGACGGTATGGCCGGCCCGCGCAAATGCAAGTGATGTCGCCAGGCCAATCCCTTTGCTGGCGCCGGTAATCAGAACATTGGTCATTTGGGTTCTCCACTGGCGATGCCGCGTCCGATCAGGCAATGCTTTTCCAGATGCCGACGACCTCGTCTCGAATTTCCGACGTCATCTCGCCTGACTTATAAGAGTATCGATGTAATGTCGGACTGCACTGCAGGGAGGGTTGCCCTGCAGTGCAGCGGACAGTTCAGGAACCTCTGAACAATGATGCGCGGAGGGCGTTTCAGTCGGAAAAGCCGCGTCGCGCCCGTGCCTCATTATCCAGAGATTCCTTGAATCACTTCATCGTAATTTCGCGAAGATAGTACTCACCTTGTATTTCCCGGATCTCGTTGTAAAGCTCGAGAACCTTTTCGTTGCTGGCATCCATGTTCTCGTTGCCCCATGCTTCCATGAACTCGTCGTAGCGCTCACGGCTCGGTGCCATGGCCGCCGTGTTCGGGAACTTGATGACCAGCATCAGATCGAACGCGCCGCTCGCAACCGCCTGGTTGGCATAGATCGAATAATCTTCAAGATGACCAAGCGATTTAGCAACCTCGTTCGCCGCGATCCAGGTCGACTTCAGTCCTTCCAGATAGATGTCCTGGGTGCCCGGATCAAGCTTCACCGTGGTCACGGACCAGACTTCATCCGATATGTCGTAGTCTTCCCATAATTGCAATTGCGCTGCTGCGGGTGCTGCAACCAATATACCCAACAACATAAGAAGTGAAAGTGTGTGTGCACGAATACTGTTTGAACGATACATGTAATTTCCTTTTGTGGTTTCTGAAACAATTGAATTTCGATACTGCTTTTCCATGGTGCTTACCTCGTTTCGGATCGATCGCTATTGCCAAATCGAGGCCCTCTAAATCGAGAAAGATCTCATTTTCATCAAGCCGTCGCGCTTCGCAGTTCTGGCGCTTTGCCATAATTCAGCGCGCGCCAGACCCATTCCATCGCGTCGTATTGAAAACGCTCGAGCCAGACAAGAGAGGACTCGAGCCGCTTACGGGAACGTCCGGTAGGCATGGCGCGTGTCATTGCCGGCTCCGCATTCGCCGAAGCGCGCGTTCAACTTCGCCGGCACGCTCTCGGAATCGGCCTGCGCGGTTTCCCATGCGTCGTAGGCTTTGCCAAAAGCTTCGTTGCTGGCGCTGCGGCCAAGCCAGTAGTGCGTATCCATGTTGTCGTGGAACAGGGGCGCGGCAATCTCGGTCTGGTAGCCGTAGTCTTCTCCCCATTCGTTGAAGTCGTCGACGATCTCGAGATACGTTCCCAGCGAACAGTCTTCGTTCAGCGTGAAGCTGATCACGTCAAGGTGGCCGGCGTGGCTGGCAGAAGCCACAAGCAAAAGCATGGTTCCAATGAGTTTCTTCATGATTCGTTTTCCCGGTCAGGGTTTGAGCACGCCACGCAGCGAAAGGCCGGTGATCGATGCATCAAGCCGTCAGGGACAAACTACGCCGAATGTGACCTACAGCACAATATCGCCAGCGTCAAAACTGCGTCATTTCTGCGTCAAGAGGCTTGGGGGCGATGCGCCTGGTCAGGAGTTTTTCAAGGAATCCGGTGGGGCCAGAAGATCCGGCCACCCGTATTTCTTCCAGGTCGCCAACATGCCGATACGCTCGGCAAAAGCCATGAATTCCGGGTGCAGGCGGACCTGGCGGATAGGCTCTATATCGGTCCAGAGCGACATCAGGCAGAACACATTGGCCGGAGTGATCTGAGCGCCGAGCGTCTTGAAGACCATTCTGGAATAACCCATCCAGACGGCCGGCGCAACGATGCTGGTATCACTGGCGTCCGGCAGGGTTGCGTGGAGGTAGTCGAGCATGGTGCAGTAGAGCTTTCGGTGGACCGCGCGTCCGCTGCACACGCCCTTGGCGGCGAGCCGCCAGAAGGTATCCAGGGCCGGCCCGGTAAGCGGCCGGGTGCCGGCCGGCGGGAAGATCACGGTGTTCATCAGCAGACGGGTTTGCCAATATTGTTCCACGGCCAGTTTGCGATTGCCCGAAGCGGCCGTGGCGACCGCCAGCCACATCGACGGCATGCCCAGATTGACCATGCTCTGTCCCGCCGACATGGCCTTGTCGATATTGCCAAGGTTCAGATGCGCAACCGACAGCATCGCAAAATTTCGTCCGTTGACCGGGTCCTGGTCGATCGCCCGTTCGAGATACGGCAGCGCTTCGCGCGTACGGCCGATGTAGAGCAGAAAGGATCCGAGGCGCAAAGCGACATCGGGGTTGCCGGGCTCGAGCCTGTAGGCTTCGTGCGCCAGATCGAGCGCGCCGACCGGATCGTTCAGCGTCCAGTGATGAATGCCCAGCATGGCGCGCGCGTGGCCTTGTGCCGGGTCCAGCTCGATGGCCCTCCGGGCGCATTCGGCCATGCGCGCCGACTTGGCCAGCCGATCCTGGCAGGGCGTATAGACAGCGGTGTACACATAAGCCTCGGCCAGTGCCGTCCAGCACGCGGCAAATTCGGGATCGATCGCAAGCGACGCTTCGAGCAATTCAACGGCCTTGTCCAGCACGCCGTCGCCAATTGCGCGCGCGGTCAGTGCGCGACCCTGCAGATAAAGTTCGTAGGCCGCCTTGCTTGAGGTCGTTCGGCGGGGCCCCGGCACCTGGATCTCCAGCGTCAACGCGCTGCTTAGTTCGCGGCTGACCGCACGTGCAATGTCATCCTGCAGTGCAAAAACATTTTCGCTTGCGCCGCGAAAACCGTGCGACCAGCGTTCGAAGCCGGTCTTGGCGTCCACCAGGCAAACGTGAACGCGCACTTGTTCGCCCTGGCGCTGGACCGAGCCCTGAACGAGGTAGTCGACGCGCAGCGTCTGGGCAAGTTCCGGAAGCGGCCGGTCCGATCGGGCCAGGTTGAGCGATGATCCTCGACCTGCCACCAGCAATTGCGGCGCCTGACCCAGCGTAGTCACGAGCTCGTCGAACAGCCCCTGGGCCACAGGAGCCGACGCACGATCCTCATCGAGCGACTTGAACGGAAGCACGGCGATCCGCGTCCTGGCGTCCGCACCGCCGTCGGAGACCGCCGGGCCGCGAAGACTCCAGGCATCCAGCAGCCGGGCATGTGCGCGATTGTTATCACGCTTGTCATGACAAGCGTCCCCGCGGCGTTGCAAGTCCGCCAGCGCTTGCTCGACGGCCACCTTCAGCCGTTGCTCGACCTGCGCGCGACAGGCAAGGCGCCATCGGGTGAACGGGTCGCCGAATTCGAAACCGTCGAGCAGCGGCTTGTTGCCGATCGCCAGCAGCAACTCGCCGGCGCGGCTACCGCCGGCGAGTTCGGCCTCGAGCTCGGCAAGATCGGAACGGATGGCCGAGGGATTGACCGCGACCGTTTCCCGGGTGACTTCGAAGATATCGTCGCGGAACGGCGTCAACTGTTTTTTGAGTCCCAGCAGAGTCTGGCGCAGACTGGCTCGCGCCTGGGCCCGGAATCGGCCGCGCCACAACAATTCGCAAAGCCGTTCGCGCTCGACGGGCATCCCCGGGGTCAGACACAGAATCGCGAGCAACGCACGGGCCCGCTTGATGGTGAGCGTAATTTCCGTGCCGTCCGGCACGCACAGCGCGAAATTTCCGAACAGCGTCACGCGCAGCGGCGCCTTTACGTATGCTGCATGCGACTGCGTTTCCATCGCCCTCACCGCTCGGCGACCCTGCTCTGGTCGCGGACGTGCTTCGTGACGCTGCGCAGGATCATTGCGTGTGGCCCGAGTTCGGCGAGGCGTCGGAAGCTTCCAACGCATCCAGGCTTCGCTGCACCAGTACGCTCAACCCCTTCGCGTTGATCGCTGCCGACCAGGCGTGCGAATAATGCCAGTTCAGGGCCGCCAGCAGTCCGGAGTCGGCCTTGATGCGCTCAGTGGCCAGCACGATGGCCGATTCATCGACGTCGATGACGCATTCTTCGACAAATCCCACGATGACCGCGGTCTCCGCGCGCACGTCGCTACACCCCTCGCGGATGGCTTCCTGGACTGGAAGCGGGATCAAGCTGCGGACTCGTTCACGATAGCCGGAAGTCGCCAGCAGGTCGTTTGCCTCCAGCGCGAAGTCGTAGGCAAAGTACTCTGCGAGCTGCGTCGTCGCTTCGCGTGGCAGAAGTCCGATATGACCGGATGAAAGGATCTGATCCCAGGTTGCGCGCGTCTGCGGATCGTAAGTGATTTCCGAAGCCCGATAGCTTGCCTTGAGGAGCTGCCTCGGGTCGGGCTGGGGCTGGGTCAGGAGATGTTCTGCTTCGCGAACGTTTGCCAGCACTTCATCGTAGTACGACTCCATTCGCTGAAGATTTCCCAGGTCCTTGCGCAGGTCGGAGATCAGCCGCTCGCGGTAGTCGTCGCCCAGGCGGCGATCGGCCAATGTCTGGTTCCAGTTCGCCACCTGGATTCCGATGAAAACCCCCAGGACGACGATCGCGATTTCAACAAGCACCGTGACCCAATCCTGGCGGCGAAGCGCGTCGCTGAGGCGGCGCAGGATCACAGCGAGTCCTCGTCGAACTCGCAGCGCGCCGAGTTCGCCTCGAGGGCCTCGAGCAATAACAACGCCTGGTTTCTGAGCTCTTCCAGAACGACCAGGTGGTAGAACACCCACAGCCGGTTGCTGGACATCGCCGCGAGCAGCCGGGCATCGCTCGCCATTCGGTCGATCGTTTCGGCCGCTGGAAGATGACCGGCGTGCGAGATGCCCGCATCGTGCTGCGCGCCTGCCAGTTCGGTCCGGAACAGCAGCAGGCGGTCTTCGGCCTGCCGAACTTCCTGGTGCTGCGCGTAGTAGGAATGGATGCACGGCCAGGGTTTCAGCCTGCCGATCAGCCGGGCGTTGCCGGCGTTCACCAGCGACGCGTAGGTCGGCTGGTCGTTGTCCAGGAATCGGGTGTAGGTCGACGCGTTCATCAGGTAGGTGATCGAGTCATTCTCCACCGCCGGGCGAGGAAGGGTCAGCTCGCGCTCGGGCAGGTAGGTCGTGTCGAGGGTCGGTGCGCCGGCCCGCTCAAGCAGCTCGGTCAGCGCGGCCAGCCGCCACTCGGATGTCCGGTAGCCGACGTCGATGTCTGCGATGTCGGAACGAATGTCCTCCATCAACTGAACCCGGTAGCGGTCGGCGAGGTCGTCCTCGGCGCGTTCCTCGTTCCAGTTCGCGACCTGGATGCCGATGAACACCCCGACCACGACGATCAGGAAATCCAGGCTGACGGCGAACCAGTTCTGGTCGCGGACGTGTTTCATGACGCTACGGAGGATCAAAGGTCACTCTCAGCAAGAGCAGCATCGTTTACCTGGGTCTTCCCTGCCGACTGGCTCATCAGACCGCACTTACCTTGCCGAGCACCAGGACGAATACGCCCGTGGGCACATCATCGGCCTGCGGCTGGAAGTCAACTAACAGTTTGCCGCGCTGGTCCTGGGGCACCGACTGCAGAAGCCGATCCACGTCATTGAGCGGGTCGCCGGCGAAGTACATCTGCGTGGTCAGTTCGTGGAAGCCTCTTCTGGCAACCTTGAAGTGGATGTGCGGCGGGCGGCTCCAGCCGTCCATTACCGGATAGGCGCCGGGCTTGATGGTCTTGACGCGGTAGCGGCCTTCGGCATCGGTCTTCAATTGCGCCCAGCCCTGGAAGTTTTCATCCAGCGGCGCCGGATTGGGGTCCGCTTCGTGGGCGTAACGACCGTGCGTATTGGCCTGCCAGACGTCGACCAGCGCGTCGGCGACCGGGTTTCCGTCCTCGTCGAGCACGCGCCCGGAGATCTCGACGATTTCGCCGAGCGCGGATTCCGAATGCCCCTCGATCAGCGTCATGTCCGCATCGGTATCCGGCTGCGGGTGGATCGGGAAGAACGGGCCCTCGGTCTGGACCGGCGTGGTGGCCGCCATCAGCGGGGCGCCGGCAACCAGCGTCGCGGCGCCGAGCGAGCCGCGCAACACGCGGCGGCGGGATTCGTCGATGGTGTACTTGTTGTTGTCGGTCATCTCGCTACTTCCTTGTTGGATGAGCGCGGCTATCGCCCGTCTGGATCACTATTCTTCCGCCGCGAGGGCCTGTCAGACGCTGCGGCTGCGCGGGTGCGGTGACCCGGTTCAAAAGGAACTCTCCGGGATCCGGAATGGATTGCTCACCATCGTGTCGCCGTACTGCCGACCATCGTCGAGATCCGCGCTGTAAAGCCGCTCACAGCCTGCTCGGGCTGCAGCCTCGACGATCAGCGCATCGAACCACGAAAGGTTTTCCGCCGGAATCAATCGCATTCGAAGTCGTCCTCGCCGCTTGTGGTGACAATCGGGCGGCACTGCGGCGGGAAGCCGTGCTCGCGCCAATACTCCGGTAGCCCGCGCTCGATCATCGCGCGCTTGCGCGCAGGCGACGCCGTCATTCCGGGATAACCGTTGAACCACCACCAGCCCGTGGCTTCGCTGTCATCCTCGGGAACGCGGTCGAAGGCGCCGAACGCCAGGTAGTACGCGGTGGCGGTGTAGGCGTCGACCGGGCCCGCCTCGGGCTTGCGCTCGGACCGAATCCGGGCCTCGAGCCGATCCAGGGCCGCCAGCCGATCATAGTCCTCAGCGCTGAGCGCGCGCAGCAGGTCGGCGACCATCCAGCGCGAACCCGGACCCACCATGTCGGCCAGTTCGCGCAGCATCAGGTAGAGCAGCATCTCGTCGCCGCGAGCGGCAACGGTGCCCAAAAACTGGGGATACGCCTCCTGGTGGCTGGTTTCGAAGATCTTCTTCAGCCGTTCGACGGATGTTTCGTACCGGCCCTGCAGCGACGCGATCTCCGCATAGGTGTAGATGCAGATCGGGTACTCGGGGTCGGCCTGGAGACAGCGTTCGACTGCTTGATCAGCCTTCTCGAAGAAACCGAGGTTGCGCCAGGTCTGCGCGAGCCAGACATGGGCCGTCGGAAACTGCGGATCGATGGCGATCGCCTGCTCGAAAAGCTTAATGGAGCGTACGTAGTCGAGTATCGGTTTTTCGCGTGACAGAAAGGCCATCGTCGTCAGTGCGGCCGCATTGTCCAAATCCAGCTCGAGCGCTCTCTCGGCCGAGCGGCGCGCCAGCGTCTTGTAGTTGCGACCCAGGAAGCCCCACGACGGAGATACAACATAGGCCATGGACAACCAGCCGTGCGCGCGGGTGAAGTCCGGGTCGGCGTTAACGGCCTGCTCGAGCCATGCGATTGCACGGGGGAGGTTTTCATAATTGCGGTTGATAAATTTTTCGCGTCCGGCGAGAAAGGCTTCGTAGGCATCAATATCGTTCGTGCCACCCGATGCGCCGGTGCCGGGTTCCAGCGCAACGTCGAGGCGGGTTGCCAGTTGTCGGGTGATCGCTGCGGCGATTTCGTCCTGGATGGCAAAGACATTCTCGGCGGTCAGCCGGTGGTCATAGGTCTCCGACCACAGGTGCTGGTCGGTGCTGGCGTCGATCAGCTGCGCCGTGACCCGGATGGTGTCGGCGGCCTTGCGTATCGAACCTTCCAGCACGTGTCGGACCTGCAGTTCCTCGGCGATATCGCGGATGCCGAGTTCGCTCTGCGACTTGAAGGCAAAGGCCGAGGTGCGCGAGGTGACATTCAGCGACTCAATCCGGGCCAGTGCATTCAGGATTTCCTCGGCAATGCCGTCGGAGAAGTAACTCTGGTCTCCGCCAGGCGACAGATCGGCGAACGGCAGCACGGCGATTGACGCGGGGTCGGGCATATCAACGCCGGTCGTGTCACCCGATGATACCGAAGAAGCTTCCGTGGCCACCAATTCTGCGCTGGACGCAGCTTCCGGCATCAGCCGATCCGCCACCAGCAGCCCGATTGCCAGCACCGCCGCGATCAGCGTGGCCCAGTTCAACTTCTGCGCCGTCTGCTGCTTGGTGACCGGATCGACGCGAACGTCCTGGTCGCGCTTGAGACCTTCGGGCGTCAACTCGAACACCCACGAAAACACCACCGCCAGCGGAAAGCCCAGCGCCAGGATGATCACGATAGCGCGCAACGCCCCATCGGGTACGTCGAACATCGGCAGTACGGTCTCGGCCACCTGAATGACGACCCAGGCCGCGACGATGTAGAACAGCCCGACCCTAAAAACGTTGCGGCGCTTGAGTTCGGCGAACAGGTTCATGGACCTTGCCGCCGGCAAGGCGGGTTTGGCACGGCGGCGTGTCTCGCACAATGAACCGCGTCAGCGCAAGGGCGCCGGTGTTCTGGCGAGAGGGTCCATCGGGCGTCGGTCGGGGCGTTGCTCCGCATTGTCTTTTCCTGATCGAGCTGCTCCGGAATTCGATCTATTCCGGAAACCGAAACAGCACAATGCCGTGACGAGGTTCACATCATACTCAACCTCACCTGGCGGGCCAAGTGGCACGAAGCGTCGAACTCGCCGAAAAATCAGGGATTTATTGATGGATGCAACCCGAAAGCGGCGACTGGCGCGTTGTCGCAATTGCAAAGCCGGCCGATAGTCAGGGCGCTTCGGCGGCGCTTCAGTCCTCGAACGCGAACAGCGCCACCGGCGAGGCCTGGACGCGCTGGCGCGGCGACAGCGTGGTGCCGTCGACGCGGATCTCGAGGAAGCGCACGTCGGCGCCGAACGCACCGGGGCCGAAGTCGAGTTCGACCTGGAACTACCCGTTTTGGACCGGCACGTCGGGGCGGGTAATCGGACCGGCCACCCGGGTGCCGGTCGTCAGATTGTCGTACAGCGAGAACTCCAGATCGGCCATGCCGGTAAACGGCGAGCCGGCCTGCTGCAGCAGGCCCTGGTAGGTAATGCCGGATTGCTGGGCGTTGACGGTACTCACCCCAACGAACGCCATGAACATGAGTATCGAGATTGGACTGCGCATCGGATTCCACTCCCTTCGAGCCTTGAAAAAAACGGAGGAGCGGCCGGGTGCGGCTACCACTCCGAGATTAGAACTTTGGGTTGTGCCTGACTGCGCAAGCTATAATGTGAATAAAATCAGCCTTCTCCCCCGCCCGCAGTCCCTTAACGTCAAAGTGAGATTCCGCCTGGCGAAACCATCATTGAGTGCTATCTGGTCGAGGCACTCGGAAAAGACGCTGCCTGATTGATCGGGCAGGTTGTACCGACCCGTCTCTTGCCACTGGGCAGCATGATGTCAGTGGGCGTTCAGACGACCGATAAAAGCCTGAACACCAGTTCTTGCTCTGGCCAATCGATGCGCGAACCATGAAACCGGCTGCAGGGGCCGGTACCGGGTTTCGGCTTTCCGTCGTCGCCGTAGCCGACGGCCTGGAATGTCCAGCGGCCGCGCAGGTTCTTGACCAAGCCGATGTGATGGCCCCCGGCGTCGAACACCGCGTGCAGGTCGTTGCGCAGGAAGAACAGTTCCACCCCGGCCGGATCGATCTCGACGTCGATGCGCACGAAGCGGAAGCGATGCCAGGCCCTCGCCATTGGGGTGAAGATCGTGTTCAGCGGCGCAAAGCTTCGCCTGTGGTGTTCGGTCGGACCCTTGCGCAACAGGCCGAGGTAGTGGGCGTCGGTGCCGTAGCCGACGTTGGTGTGCCACCCGTAATCCGGAAACGAATCGGCCAGCGCGTGCATCAGGCGGTCGCGCGTGACCTTGGCGATCACCGACGCGGCCGCGATTGAAAGCGAGCGCCGATCACCCTTGACGATCGTCTGCACGGCGCAGTCGAGGGGCGGCCTCGCCCGTCCGTCGACCAGTGCGAGGCCAGGCCGTTCCGGCAGGGCGTCGAATGCCCGCTGCATCGCGCGCATGTTGGCGTGATAGATGTTGACGTCGTCGATTTCGCCCACGGAAGCTATGCCGACGCCGACCTGGGCAATGCGCCGGATGACGTCGTGGAAACGTTCGCGTTCTTCGGCCGACAGAAGCTTCGAATCGGTCAGGCCCCGGAGGATTCGCGGCTTCGAATCAGACGGCAGCGTCACCGCCGCCGCGACAACCGGCCCTGCCAGCGGCGCCACGCCGGCCTCGTCGATACCGCATACCGCGCCGTCGAACTGGCGTTCGAGGTGCAGCGTCGGCCATTTGGGAAGCGGAGCTCGGACGGACATCGCGGCTATCGTAATCGAAAGGGTCGAGCGATGGCGGATCTCCGTCGGTTCAGCGGAACACTTTTTCCATGCCGTCGTGGGCGATCTCGACCGCGACGCCGCGTTCATCGGCGAGTTTGCGCAGTTCGGCGCCGACCTTGCGCTCGTCGCCGCCCACGATGTCGGCGCCGCAGTGGGTCACGATCATCTTTTCCACGTCTTCCTTCCGGCACCAGGTCAGCTGCTGGGCGATCGTCGAGTGGCCGATCAGTTCGCCCGATTCCTTGTCCTTGCGGATCATCTCGCGCTTGATCGTCGCACCGTCGCCGATGTAGGTGCGGATGCCGGCGAAAGCCCTTTCGCGGTCGTGGATCCAGACGACGTCGGGAACGTAGAACACGGCCACGCGGCCGGCCCGGATTCGGTAGCCGACCGCCGGCGCGCGAGTCGAATGCATGACCGGAAAGGGCTCGAAATCGATGCCCGCGATCTGGCGCACCCGGCGGGGTGCCAGCGTGTGGCGCAGCTTCTTCGGCACGGCGAAATCCGCCATGACTTCCCACGACTCCTCGGTGGCGAATACCGGGCAGGGCGGTTTGGCGTCGCGCAGGGCGAAGGCATGGTCGGGATGGGCGTGGGTAATCACGATCGCTTCCGGTCCGACGTCGGACCAGCGCTGCTCCCAGCCCTTGCCGGCATCGATCATGACCCGCCGTCCTCGATATTCCACAAGCGCCGACGTATAAAAGCGGTGCCGCCGGGTGCTCGGCTCGATGTAGCCGCGGGTGCCGAGAAAGGTGATCTTCATCGCGTCGCGAGTCGTGGTTCGATGCGTGCATGCTAACGCCGCGCGCCGCCCGGCTCAAACCGGAACCTGCTGCCGGCCGGAGAAGGGTTTCAACATCACGGTTGATTCAGCCCGGGCAATCGGGCCGAAAATCTGCGGCTCAACCGATCCGAAGGTTGCGCATCCTGCGGGAACTGTCGGTATCGGTGGTGGCCGAAGTGCGCGCAAGACGCGCGACGTAGTGTTCGGGCAACTTGTGTTCTCGCGCGCCGTGCACGACGAAGCGCTTGTACCAATCCAGCGGTTTCAGGGCCGAATCGGTCGGAATGGCGCGGTAGGTTCGCGCAAGCCGCCGTCGTCCGCCCAGCTGAATCGGCACGTTGCACGCGTAGTAGCCGGTGCCCAGTTCCTCCACCCGGTCCAGGTGCTTGAGTTCGGCGCGACGGATCAGGTACGCGACGCCGTGCACGAAGTCGCCGGGCCGATCGGTGAACACCACGTCGCACTTGCCGGTGTCGTCGGCGCCGATCTTGTGCCAGCGCAATTCGAAGCGAGACAGAACCGCCCGGCCTGCCACGCGGGCAGACGGCGTCCGTGCCTTCAGACGGGCGCTGAGCAGGTTGGAACCGTACGCGAAATACAGAAAGCTTCCGCTGCCTTTCATATCGTAGCGCGGGACGCGGTGAAGAGGAATTCCCGGTCAGCATAACCGCGGCGCGGGCGAGCCTGGAAACGCATCGCAGCCGCGCCGGGGTTTCGAAAGGTAGTGTCGCTACACCGGGGTGGTGAACCTGCGCAGATTACCTGGCGCAGGTTCGCTAGCGCCAGCCGACGCGGTCGGCGATTCGAACAGCATAGGGGTTGTTGCTGCCCAGTGCGTCCATGTCGAGGGTGTCGAGCTTGACGTCGCCCCATTCGGCCAGGTCCTCGTGCCGGTCCACGCCTTCGGTGACCGGATACTCGTAGTTGGCCCTGGCGAAGATTTCCTGCGCTTCGTCGGAGGCCAGAAATTCGAGGAAACGGATCGCGTTGTCGCGATGCGGCGCATTTTTCACCACGCCGGCGCCGCCGATGTTGACGTGCACGCCGCGGCCGTCCTGGTTGGGCAGCATCACGGCGACCTTGTCGGCGACTTCGCGGTCGGCCGGGTCCTCTGAATTCTCGAGTCGGAGATAGTAATAGTGGTTGGCGACGGCCACGTCGCACTCGCCGGCGGCAACGCCGCGAATCTGGTCGGTATCGCCGCCCTGCGGCTGGCGTGCAAGGTTGTCGACCAGGCCTTCGGCCCACTGCTCCGCGCCTTCCATGCCGTGGATCTCGATCATGGAGGCCAGCAGCGACTGGTTGTAGATATTGTTCGAGGAGCGGATGCAGACCTTGCCCTCGAGTTCCGGCTGGGCCAGGTCTTCATAAGTCGAAACCATGTCCGGGTCGATTCGCTCCGGGTTGTAGTAGATCAGCCGCATGCGCTGGCTGTATCCGTACCAGAGGCCGTCGGGATGCCGCAGGTGAGCGGGAATGCGCTCGTTCAGTACATCGCTCTCGATTTCCTGGAGGGCGCCGGCCTGTACCGCCCGCCAGAGCCGGCCGGCGTCGACGGTGATCAGCACATCGGCAGGGCTGGCGATGCCCTCGCGCTGAATCCGTTCGACCAGCATATCGGAGCCCCCTTCCAGGATGCTGACTTCGATGCCGGTTTCGGCCGTAAAGGCATCGTAGAGCTCCTGATCGGAATCGTAGTGACGGGCGGAGTAGACGTTGACCGTATCCCCGGCGGCGACAGTGGAAAACAGCAGCGCAACCGCTAGCCAGCACAGTCCGTTAATGCGTTTGATTGACTCGAACATGTAAAACCTCGGAGTTGGTTGTCAGGCGACCCTTGCGCGGCCAAACCTTAATGAATGTCATTTGCGTTTATAGCATGGATTAGCGTTGTTATGTTTACAAATGATTCGTGTTTGCATATTATTCAAGGCTACGACCCGATTTTTTCGCCAGCGAATCTCGAACCGATGAATCAGCCTGCCCATGCATTGCGCGAATCGATCCGCGCCGAATCCGTAGCCGAATCTGCCATGTTGTACATGGAGGATATCTGCCACGACTTCGGCACGTTGCGCGCTGTGGACCATGTCACCCTGGACGTGCAGCGTGGTGAGGTGGTGTGTCTGCTCGGCCCTTCGGGTTGCGGCAAGTCGACATTGTTGCGCGTTGCCGCATGTCTGGAAGAGTTGCAACAGGGTCGGGTGATGATCGGCGGTGAAGACATGCGCTCGCCGTCCGGCCGCAACGTGCCGCCCGAGCGACGCAACGTGGGGCTGATGTTCCAGGACTCGGCGCTTTTTCCGCACCTCACGGTACTGGAGAACGTCACTTTCGGGCTCGACCGCCTGCCGACCCGTCAGCGCCGGGCCCGGGCGATGGAATTTCTCGAAAAGCTCGGCATGGAAGAGTACGCTTCGCGTTATCCGCACCTGCTGTCGGGCGGCCAGCAGCAGCGCGTCGCGCTGGCGCGCGCGCTGGCGCCCGGCCCTGGGCTGATGCTGCTCGACGAGCCGTTTTCGGCCCTCGATGCGCGTCTGCGAGACCGCATCCGCGACGACACCCTCCACCTGCTCAAGAGCGCCGGCGCCGGTACGTTGCTGGTGACCCACGATCCGGAAGAGGCCATGTTCATGGCCGACCGGATCGCGCTGATGAAAGACGGCCGGATTCTCCAGATGGATCGGCCCGAAAACCTTTATTGCCACCCGGCGGACCCGTTCGTCGCCACGTTCTTCGGTGACGTCAATCGCATGGAGGGCACCGTTCGCAACGGCCGGATCGAAACGCCGCTGGGCGAGATGGATGCGCAGGGCCTGGGCGAGGGCGAGCGCGCGCTGGTGCTGGTGCGCCCGGAAGCGGTGCGCGTGGTGATGGTGTCCGAACCGACCAGTACGCATCGCGACACCCACGTGATCATGTCGCGCCTGCTGGGCCGGAGCAGCCTGGTCCACATCTGCGTCCACGACCAGCAAAACCGCGAGTACCACCTCCATTCAACCATGCCCGGGGTGTTCCTGCCGCAGGAAAATCAGCGCGTCGAGCTGCACGTCAACCCATCGCAGGTTTTCGTTTTTCCCGCTGAATAGAGGTTTTGATTTTTTGCGTTTCGGCTGACGCCGCCTTCAAAGTCAAAAGCCGTTTCGCCGCCAGCTTCGCTGGCTGATGCGAGTGACTTTTTTCGGTTGCAAAAAAAGTAACCAAAAATGCGCTTTACAGGCGGCAGCTGTTCGAGTTGCTTTTCGGAGCCAGCCTGTGGGGGTTTGGTGTGTGGCATCGGGCTTTGTTCCGAGCTCCTCTTGTCCGTACGGAGTGTTCGCCCGCAAGCCAGGGCGCAAATGACGATCGGGCAAGAAAATCTCCAACCAACGCTGCGATCGGACACCTAACCCCAGTCCGATCAACCCGCACCGCAACTCTCTGCTGCCTGTAAAAAGCGCTTTTGCCTACTTTCCACCCGCCTTGTCGACCACCCGTTCGTCACGAGGCGTTGCCAGGTCCCGTAGATGGGGCGTTTTTCGACCGAGTGCACCGCAAGCGTACCCGTCGGTACGGTGAGGGGGCACGACCGAGCGAAACGCCTCAGATGCGAGGCCTGGCGCCGACGCAGTAGAGCGGGTGGTCGACAAGGCGGGTTCAAGGCGCTTGTGAAAAGTAGGTCGCCTGCAAGCGCGCAGCGCGAGGCGAAATGAAGTTGAGGTCAGAAGTCAGAAGTCGCGAATCCAGCGGCAACCCATCGGGTCGCCAAACCGCCTTGGCCTTCAAATCGGCCAGCGGATGCCGCTCAATCTCCGGTGCCGGCCCCGCTGCCCGGCCGCGACTGCCGCATCGCGATGCTGAGCAAGATCACCGGAATGATCCCCACCACCACGATGCTCAGGGCCGACGTGGACGCCTGTGCCAGGCGTTCATCCGAGGCAAGGTCGAATGCTCTGACGGCAAGCGTGTCGAAATCGAACGGTCGCAGGATGATGGTGGCCGGGAGTTCCTTCATTACGTCGACGAACACCAGGATGGCCGCGGCCAGCAGGCTGCTGCGCATGACCGGCAGATGCACGACCGCCAGCGTGCGGGCGGCGGTCTTGCCCAGCGTCCTCGATGCGGCATCCATGTTCGGCGTGATCTTGCCCAGGCTGGCCTCGACGCTGTTGAACGAAACGGCCAGGAAGCGGACCACGTAGGCGTAGACCAGCGCCACCATGGTGCCGGTCAGCAGAAGCCCCGGCAGAAATCCGAAATGCTCGCGCGTAAATAAATTTATCCGCTGATCGGCCCACCCCAGCGGAATGAGGATGCCGACGGCGATCACCGAACCCGGGATGGCGTAACCCACCGACGCAATGCGCGCGGCCGCGTGCGTGAGCCGGCCGGGCTGCAGGCGCACCCCGTAGCCGATCACGACCGCCAGGCTTACGGCCACCACGGCGGTGACCGAAGCCAGCTTGAAACTGTTCCACGCATAGCCTGCCATCTGCGCGCCCATTTGCGGATCGCCTTCCGAGATATGCATCATGAGCAGCAGCACGGCGGGCAGCACGAAGCCCACCAGTATCGGCAGGGCGCAGGCGGCGAAGGCCAGCAGGGCCCGGCCGCGCGGCAGCTGGTATTGCGGCAATTCCCGGTAGCGCGCACTGGTGTGGTGGAACCGCGCGCGCCGTCGAGACCAGCGCTCCAGCACCAGCAGCACGATCACGAACACCAGCAGGCAGGCAGCAAGCTGGGCCGCGGCGGCGGCTTCGCCCAGGCCGAACCAGGTGCGGTAGATGCCGGTGGTGAACGTATCGACGCCGAAAAACTGCACCGCGCCGAAGTCGTTCAGCGTTTCCATCAGCGCCAGCGCCAGGCCGCCGACGATGGCCGGGCGCGCCAGCGGCACCGCGACGCCCGAGAACAGCCGCCACGGCCCCCGGCCCAGCGAGCGGCCGACCTCGAGTGCGCAAACCGACTGCTCCATGAACGCCGCGCGTGTCAGCAGATAGACATAGGGATACAGCACCAGCGACATCACCGCGATGGCACCGCCCAGCGATCGGATGTTCGGAAACCAGTAGTCGTTGCGGCCCCATTCGAAAGCTTCGCGCAGGAATGTCTGGATCGGGCCGGTGAACTGAAGAAAATCGGTGTAGGCGTAGGCGATCACGTAAGTGGGCACGGCCAGCGGCAGCAACAGCGCCCACTCGAAGATGCGCTTGCCGGGGAAGCGGCACATCACCACCAGCCAGGCGCTGCCGACGCCTATGACCAGCGTGCCCGTACCAACGCCGAGCATCAAGCCCAGCGTGTTGAGCACGTAGTCGCTCAGGACGGTCTCGACCAGGTGGCCCCAGACCTCGGGCGACGGCACAAACACGAAGCCCAGCACCGTCAGCACCGGCAGGGTCACCAGACCGGCGATCAGCAGCGTGAGAATCGTCCAGCCGTTGGGAACAACCCGGAAACGATTCGACGTGGCGCCACTCGTTTTTGCAGCCTCGAGCGTCAAGGTAAATCTCGCAGTGAGTTCAGATCAGGTTGATAACGTGACCTTGAAGTATGCAGCATCAAAGTGCCGCCAGGATGACCGCGCGCCAATCGGCGCCGGCTTCTTTCTCTGCATTTCCCGCCGGCTATCCGAGTCGCTCGCGGTCGTGGGGGCGATGGAAATCCAGTGCCGGACCCACCGGCACCACGCCGCTCGGGTTTATGGTGTCGTGGCTGGCGTAGTAGTGCAGTTTGATCGCGTGGAATTCGACGGTCTCGGCGATGCCCGGATACTGGTAGAGCTCGCGGACATAGTTCGACAGGTTCGGGTAGTCGTCGATGCGGCGGATGTTGCACTTGAAGTGGCCGACGTAGACCGCGTCGAAGCGGATCAGCGTGGTGAACAGACGCCAGTCGGCCTCGGTCAGGCGCGAGCCGCACAGGTAGCGGTTCTCCGCCAGAATCTCTTCCAGCCCGTCCAGCGTTTCGAACAGCGGTATCACCGCTTCCTCGTAGGCTTCCTGGGTGGTGGCAAAGCCGGCCTTGTAGACCCCGTTGTTGACCTTGTGATAGACGGATTCGTTTATCTCATCGATCCGCTCGCTCAGGTCTCCGGGGTAGTAGTCGGCCTCGCGTGCACCAATGTCGTCGAAGGCCGAATTGAGCATGCGGATGATCTCGGCCGACTCGTTATTGACGATGGTCTGTTTCTTCTTGTCCCAGATCACCGGGACGGTCACGCGGCCCGTATATTCCGGGTCAGCGGCTGTGTACACCTGGTGCATGAACCTCGCATTGTGGATTGGATCCGCAACCACCTTGTAGCCCGGTTCGAAGCTCCAGCCGTTTTCCAGCATCAGCGGATTGACCACCGAGACCGGCAGCATCTTCTCCAGGCCTTTGAGCTTGCGGAAGATCAGCGCGCGGTGCGCCCACGGGCAGGCATAGGCCACGTAGAGGTGATAGCGATCGGGCTCTGCCTCGAAGCCGCCCTCGTGGCCGGGGCCAACCGACCCGTCAGCGGTAATCCAGTTGCGAAACGCCGATTCCTGGCGTTTGAAGCGGCCGCCCGTGGACTTCGTGTCGTACCATTGGTCGTGCCACTTTCCTTCGATCAGCAAACCCATATCTTTCTCTCCGTGGATTCAATCGCCCGGCGTCCGGTCGAATCCGCCGCTAGTGTGCCCCTTGTTAATCCTGTAACTTTCAGCGAGTCGGAAAGCGCTTAGCTGCAAGGCAGGGCTCGCCGGAATGCTTATTGCCTTTCCAAGAGCCCTAACGCCGCAGATGAGCGCGACTGTTGTTTCGTTCGGGCTCGCCCTTCGGAAGAGCGTCTGAGTCGACATTGCGACGTTCCGACCCTTGTAAAGGGCATGCCATTCACTGCGGGTCGCGCCTTGCACTGTCGACTTAGTCACACTCTGAATGTCACAGGATTAACGACGGGGTACACTAGAAGCGGGTCGGTGAACATGACCGGGACTTCGCCGAAATGGTTTCAAGTGTAACAATCCGGTGGGAAGGCCGCCAAGGGAACCGCCTCCGGGATACATTACGCCGACCCTCGGAGTTGCAATCCGCCGCGCACTGACCCTACTCGGCCTGGCGCGATGCTTCGCTCAGCGCGGCGCGAAAACGCTCGAGTTCAGGGCTGCCTTCCGGCAGTTCGCGCGCGGCACTGGCCAGCGCCGGCTGGAGCACGGCTCGGGCCGCGTCCGGGCGCGATTGCGCGATCAGCAATCGACCCAGCGCCAGCCTGACGCCGGCGGCGCGCAGACTGTCGAGCGTGCCGGCCGACTCGTGCAGCGCAACCGCCTCTCGCGTCAGGCGCTCGGCATCTTTGGACCGGCCCAGCGCGTTGAGGATTTCGGCGTGCGTGACCAGTCCGCTGGCGATCATGACGTTGTCGCGGCCGAACACCTCCTCGCGCAGTTCCAGGCTCTCCTCGGAGTGGGCGAGTGCGGCCGGCAGGTCTCCGCGTTCGCGCTCGATATTTGCAAGGGCAGCCAGCG